>VAPH01067602.1_pt1 | contig 23258 bp, 22 predicted proteins | sample 3393861 | NCBI WGS metagenome assembly VAPH01 (sample SAMN08290439, study PRJNA428436) | hydrothermal vent metagenome | isolation source: Deep-sea hydrothermal vent chimney | place: Atlantic Ocean: South-mid Altantic Ridge | reverse complement strand
TTTGACCTTTGACCTTTGACCTTTGACCTTTGACCTTTGAGCTTTGAGCTTTGAGCTTTTAACTTTTAACTTTTAACTTTTAACTGAGCGCAAGACTCCTGATGAAACTACTCCGAAGCCTAATTGGTGCGCTAATTCTATTCTTTGACTGGGTTTTCACCCCTAAAGGAATTGAACGAGATACAAATCATCAGGAAAAAGTGGATCGTCAAACTGACGGCCTATCATTATACGAATACAAGGCCTGCCCTTTTTGTGTCAAAGTTCGGCGGGCATTAAAACGAAATTCCTTGAATATCCCCACTCACGATGTAAAACGAAACGAGAACAGTCGCAATGAACTGTTACAGGGCGGTGGAAAGCTGAAAGTACCCTGTCTGCGTATTGAGGAAGAAAACGCGGATGTGCGCTGGATGTATGAGTCGAATGACATCATCAGCTACCTTGAAACACGGATTGCTGCTGTTGCTTCAGCATAAGGTAGTAAAGCAATCGCGCCGGGCGGCGCTCCTACAGGTAAATCACGTCCTTTCGTAGGAGCGCCCCCGGCGCGATCAGGTTTTTAGGAATCTCTGATTGATTCTGGACGAAGTAGATTGCGATCTAAAATTTTCAGATTTGAGGCGGGAAACGCACGTAATAGCTAGCTATTACGAAGATTTCCAACGATAAAGCTGGAGATTTTAGACGTAAGGTACGAGTTCATGAATTGATCAGAGGTTCCTTAGTTAAAACCAGGCTCGAATACCCGCTACAACCCGGAAATCACTGACATCACCGCCATCTGCACGTCGGTAATCAGCCGTGCCTCCGAAAACTTTTTCCCAATTGATACCGATATAGGGAGCAAATTCTCGGCGTATCTCATAGCGCAAACGTAATCCGAGCTCCAGGTCAGATACACCGGAACCAATACGCAGTTCCGGGTCATCCTTACTAAACAGATTCAGCTCGACATTCGGGGTGAGTATCCATCGTTGGGTAAACAGGAATTCATACTCAGCCTGAAACCGCGCAGATACGCGACTGTCCTGGCCAATGAACAACGCTGTATCAATTTCGTACTGATAAGGCGCCAGACCCTGAACACCGAGTGCTAACCAGTCTCTGGTCGGCTCGGGCCGAATATCCCTGCGCCAACCTATCTGCGCATCCCAGAACGGGGCAATTGCGCGACTGTATAGCGCCTGGATTTCTGCACTTTCTGTCTCGCCATTGGCGACCTCTCCATCTGTCTTGAACCAGAACTTGTTCAGATCCTTGCCTATCCAGCCCTGTGCTTCCCACACGAAGGGGTCATCACCATCACCAAAGCGCCATTCGAACTGGTCTACGACTAACATACCAAGTAATGGATCATCACCCCCGGCTGCCACAGCATTGGAAGAAACGAACAAGGAAGATGCAATCAAACTGCCAATCATGAAGTAACTTTTTTTCATCGTCATATCCCCCTTAGACCACTTCGACTTTTCTGAACATGCCAAGCATGTGATAGAAGAGATGGCAATGATAAGCCCATCCACCCATGGCATCTGCCGTTACCAGAAAACTGATTTTTTGCCCTGGCTGCACCACAACGGTATGTTTCCTCGGTATCCGTTTAGGGTCTCCGGTTTCAATATCACTCCACATACCATGCAGATGAATAGGATGATTCATCATCGTATCATTGACCAGATTCATGCGTACCCGCTCACCAAATTTAAGTTGAATGGGGTCTGCATCAGCAAACTTTATACCATTCACCGACCACATATAGCGGCTCATATTCCCGGTAAGGTGCAGGTCAATTTCACGTCCCGGCTCACGGGGGTCAGGTGTCGGGTAGAGATTGGCCAGATCTGCATAGGTTAAAACCCTGCGGCCATTATTTCTTAGACCAACCCCCGGATCATCGATCCGGAATTTCTGACCATCAGCGCGCATATCGACCTGTGGACCATATTCCGATTTGAAATGTTTGACTTTACGGCTGCTGCCATAACCCGCCATACCATTCCCCATACCCGCTTTCATTCCGCTGGGTTTCTTACTGGCTCCACCTGTCATGCCGGACATATCATGCTTACTGTGGTCCATACCTGGCATGTCTCCGGACATCTCTTTCTTGCTGTTGTCCTTCTTCATGCTGGACATATCATGCCCGGAATGATCCATGCCGGGCATACTCATGCCGCCCATGTCCATTCCCATATCGGTATGCGTGAGGATAAGATCAGGATCCATTTCTGGAACTGCTGCTTTCAGTGACATGTCGGGAGTCAATGTTCCGCGCGCATAACCTGAACGATCAATAGCCTGTGAAAATATTGTATAGGCACGGTCGTCCCTGGGTTCAACAATGACATCAAAAGTTTCTGCTACACCTATGCGAAACTCGTCTATGGTGACAGGTTCAATATACTGCCCATCGGCCGCTACAACGGTCATCTTTAATCCAGGGATGCGAACATCAAAAAATGTCATCGCCGCTGCATTGATAAACCTCAGCAATACCTTTTCACCGCGTTTAAACATGCCAGTCCAGCCATCAGTCGGGTTCAGGCCATTCATCAGGTAGGTATAGGTGTATCCCGTGACATCAGAAATGTCCCTGTCACTCATACGCATCTGCCGCCACATCTTCCGGGCATTGTAGGTGTTCGCGAGCCCCTTCTCTTTAATGTCTTTTTTGAGATCAGCGAAGGTACGTTGCTTGAAGTTATAGTAATCAGAACTCTTTTTCAGTGTGTTATAGACATGGTAAGGGTCTTCGTCACTCCAGTCAGAGATCATAACTACATATTCTCTATCAAATGAGTAGGGTGCAGGTTCTTTCGGTTCAATGATAATTGCACCGTAGGCACCGGTCGGTTCCTGAAAACCAGAATGGCTGTGATACCAGTACGTGCCACTTTGATTGAGATCAAAACTGTAGGTAAAGGTTTCACCCGGTTTAATGCCGCTAAATCCGTCGCTCACATGGGGAACCCCGTCCATCCCACTGGGCAGGATAATCCCGTGCCAGTGTATAGAGGTATCTTCAGCGAGATTATTTTTTACCCGCATTGTCACTCTGTCACCTTCTTTCCAGCGTAGGATTGGAGCCGGTACTGAGCCATTGATTGCTGTTGCATAACGCTCCTGGCCGGTGAAATTTACCAGGGTCGGGCTATAGGTAAGATCAAATTGAGTGCCGCTCAATGTCACCGGCCCTGTCTGACCTTTATCCATTGAGGCCATCAGTGGCCGGGCATCAAGGCCTAGCAGGCCAGCAGCGCCGCCCATTGCCACACCTTTGACAAAAGTCCGGCGCGACATCGACGCATCCTGTAAGAATGAGAATTCTGGTTTATACATAATGTTTTTCCTCTAAAACTATTCTTGATTTGTTTGGACTAACGAACTGATCTTTCAGTAAAAGATCTATCGCATTAGCCCTGAAAAAATATTTAATCTAACTGGCATTCAGCATCGCTGAAACAGCCATTATCCGGTAAAAATAGTATCTATCAAGAATTGAGAATTGGGGGGGGAACAATGACGGCTGGAACCCTGTTAAGGGCATTCTGCAGGATTGAGGAGAGTTTAGATATTCGCGGCGAAGGAGATTGACTGACGCCAAGCGGGAAAACCACTGCCGATATACTGATATCACACTGACAGACTGTGTCAGAACAGCTTAGACCTGTAGCTTCATCACTACACGAGATTTTACTGGTAACCGCCACAACTTTTGTACTCATCTTCGAATTCTGCATAGTATGTGTGCTACTAGCCATCGACAGCTGCGACATCAATGGAGATATCACTAGCAGTGCCGATAACAGAATAATGAGTCGTTTTAAAGCCATATGTTAGGTCAGGTCAGTTTCTCTTGCATCTGTGACAAGTATTTCAGAATTAAGTTCTATAAAATAAATAAATTAAACAATATCTTGTGAGGCTATATTCCATCAGAAATCGACGTAGAATCAATGCAAATTACATCATAAAAACATCCACCCGTCGCTTTTATTAAAATTCCCCTTGACCTGGAGTCGGCTCCAGCCTGTAGACTTCTCATAACTGGTATATTTTCTATTGAAATTATTCATTTTCACAGTGAGCCTGGATCCATATCCCGGTTGTCACACTCCCTGTTAGTAATAGATCAAGAGAGGCAATAATGAAAGGACATATGTTAAATGCTTTTGCAGCAATTGTGGTCACCGGCCTGATGAGTAGCCTGGCCCATGCACACGATCCGATCTTCGCTATTGGGCCACACGTATTATTCAAGAATGGTGTCGAAATCGCCGCTGGCGTGGCAACAGAAAAAGCGGGAGATGAAAACAAGCAGGAACTCTCTCTGGAACTTACCTATGGTATTACCGGAGACTGGGCAGCTGGTGTCGACCTACCCTATGCATATAAAGAGGAAGGCAACGAAAGCAGCAGAGGCAACGGTGATATTGCCGTCTTTACCAAATACCGCTTCTGGCGAAAAGATTCGCTGGGCCTGCAGGAATCGGCCGCAGTATTACTAAAAGTGATTTCCGACACGGCCAGCGACAATAAGACACCTTCGTTAAACAAAGGTACAACCGATACCATTCTTGGCCTTACCTATGGCTATGAAAGCCGAAAATGGTACCGCTGGGCAAGTGCCCGTTATCGCTTTAATGGCACCAATGGTCTGGGCGTAGACCGTGGCGACAAGCTTCTACTTGACCTGGTTGGTGGCATACGCCCAAAACTGACAAGCTACCTGGAGCCAGACACGGTCTGGTTACTGGAACTCAATACCGAATTTGGCCAACGTGCGCAACTTGGCGGCAACGACCTGGCGAATACCGGTGGCACCGAGGCATTCATTTCACCGGGGATATTCTGGACCAGGCGCTATTTTGCTATCAAGGCGGGCGTACAGATACCGGTTTACAGTGACCTGAACGGATCCCAGGCAGACTCAGATTACCGTGCCAAAATATCATTCGAGTGGCATTTCTAAGTCACCGCAAATATCACATTTTTGTTACACTTTTTAAGTACAGGAGAAATATAGATGAAAAAGCAAATCATAGCAGGACTCTTCGGTTTACTGCTCATGCAGGCAGCCTTTGCAGCAGGCACCCACTACGAGATGCGGGTAGACGGACTGGCCTGTCCTTTCTGCGCCTATGGCATTGAAAAGAAACTTAAAGCCATAGATGGAGTCAGTGATATCAAAGTGGATCTGGATAAGGGCCTGGTCAGTGTAAACACAGCTGAAGGCAAAGAACTGTCCGAAGAACAAATGAAAAAGCTGTTTAAAGACGCCGGCTTCACCTATCGCAGTATGAAAAAATCACCGCTATGAATGAAAAAAGCGTCAACATCTTCACCTTGTTCACCACCAGTGGCACACTAATCTGTTGTGCCCTGCCAATCATCTTCGTTACCCTTGGCATGGGTGCCACGGTGGCAGCGATGACCAGTACATTTCCATTTTTGATCACACTTAGCCATTACAAGATATGGGTTTTCCTGTTTTCCGGTTCAATGTTACTGCTCTCTGGCTGGCTGATGTTTCGGGCGGGAAGAGCCTGTCCGATAGAACCTGAACTGGCTCAGGCCTGTAGTGTTGCCCATAAATGGAATAAGCGAATTTACTGGGGTTCAGTCACTATATGGAGCATCGGATTTATTGCTGCATTTCTCGCCCTGCCTGTCCGTATAGCCTTAGGGAACCTCTGATCAATTCATGAACTCGTATCTTACGCCTAAAACATTCAGCTTTTTCGTTGAAAATCTTCGCAATAGCCAGCTATTACGTGCGTTTTCCGCCTCAAATCAGAACGTTTTAGATCATAATCTACTTCGTCCAGAATTAATCAGAGGTTCCCTAGGCTTATAATCCGATTAGCTATTAGTCTGTAAATATTTATAATAATACTCATTAAACTCTGAGAACATTATTATGAAAAATATCATTTTTGCATTCCTGCTGTTCGGTTTAAGCATGAATACAGCCTACTCTGCTGAAAAATCCGATATGCCTAATATGCCCAACATGCCCAACATGCCCAGGGGCAGTATTGAATTTCCCACTATCCCTGATATCCCTGTGCCCAGGGGTATGGGCTATGATGACTACTTCAAAACAAACCAGCCGGTCAAACTGGTATTCGGGGTGTCTGACCCCGGCCATCAGTTGAAAGAATCTCTGACCAATGCGGCCTACACTATCAAATACCTGAAGCCCCGTGGCATTAAATATGAAATTCAGCTAGTTCTCTATGGCCGGGCAGTGTTGCCTGCGAACGAATTTAATGAAGAATATGCTGGCTACAGCACGTTGATGGAAGCTTTGAATAAGCAGGGCGTTGAGTTTGTTATATGTAACAATTCACTGGCTGCACTGGATCAGTCCAGGGGTGATATATATCCCTATATGAAGATTATCCCTGCCGGTATCCTGCAAATCGTCAAAAAACAGATGCAGGGATATGCCTATATCCATAATACCAAATAGCCCTTGACTTTGAGACAGCCTACAGGCGCCGCGATCAAAGGTACTATTTAAAACCGGTCTTCTGTTGTTCCAGCCTGACAAAAGCAACGATGTTTGCTACGTCCTCTCCTGTTAAACCGGCAACCGGTGGCATGTCACCAAAATTCCAGTGATGCTGCTTGACCCCCTTTGAGACGGCCAGATAGAACGCCAGATCACCATGGTGGTCTGGCCGATAAACTTTATCCAGTAGTGACGGGGCATTGCCTGTCCCCGTGAGTGCTGCACCATGACATCTTGCACAATTCGCAGCAAACAGATCTTCGCCGACAAATACGTCTGCTTTGAATTCCGGCCCCGGTATACGCGGCCAACTTTCTTCCCGGTCACAGGACGAAAGTAAAACCGCGAACGAAAGTACAATTAATGTTGTTAGATATTTAACCACTGCTGTACCATAAAGTAATCCATAGCTATTGATAAGCTCTTGTCATGGCCAGGTAATACATAAAAGCCAAAACCGCCATACCGGCGCAGGCCGGTATCCATAAGTTATTGATTTTAAATGCTGTTAAGCTTTCTGGATTCCGGCCTGCGCCGGAATGACGAGTCATGGGCTTTGCTTTGCTCTGCGCCAGGCTACGAGTTTAATGGGTGCTAAAAATTGTCACTTTCCCTGATTTATCAAAAGTACGAACAGCATACCGTTCCTTCTTACCGCCCATACCCGGAGATCCCATGGGCATACCCGGCACAGCGATACCGGTCACAGCCGGTTTCTCTGCAAGCAATCTTTTAACCGCAATGGCAGGGACATGGCCTTCAACAACATAACCAGCAACATGAGCAGTATGGCAGGCATATAATTTCTGCGGCAGACCTGCTTCCTTCTTGTGCTTCACCACGTCATTAGTATCTATTGACTTGACTTTAAAACCGTTCGCACGCATATGGTCTTCCCAGCCCTTACAGCAGCCGCAGGTCGGCGACTTATAGACTGTAATAGTTTCCTCTGCTGAGGCTGCTAACGGCATAAAGCCGAGTGAAAGAATGAATGAAATGGCAACGACAAATCTGCTGCCAACATTTATACACTTGGCTAATTTTTTGTCATTCACAAAAATACTTTTACTGCTCATAAGAAATATTCCTTAGTTTATTTTGCTACTGCCATCTGATGCCCGTTACCGGCTGGCAGATCGATAGTACCCGTTACTTTAAAGTCTTTTTGATCCAGCACCCACATCAGTGATTCACTGCTGCTGGATACATATACCTTACCCGACCCGCGCACCGTGTTCAGGTGATACGGTGCCGGTGACAGGGCAAGTTCCCGTTTTTTGCCCGTTGCAGTATCTACTGCAAACACCTTGTCCTCTACTGTATCACTTATAAACAAGGTCTTATTGTCATCACCAAGGTCCACGCCATGGATACTCTTGCCTATTTCATACTCTTTCTCAACCTTGCCTGTCTTCACCGAAACTGCAGTAACCCTGCCAGCATTTGCATTGGCGACATAGATAATGCTCTCATCGGCTGAGAAAACGAGATGCCCCGGGCCGGGGCCACTGTCAAGTGTCCGGCTGACAGTCCAGCTGGTGATATCGATCTCACTAAGTGTATTACTTCCAGTGTTACTCACATAAGCACGTTTGCCGTCTTTCGTGATGATTGTTGAATTGGGTGACATGCCTGTCTCTACCGTTTTTACAACCACATTATTTTTCAAATCAACAACACTGATGTACCCCCGCGAGCCATGTGTAGAGAGAACAAAACGTCCATCAGGGGTTATCGCCAGATGGTGTGTCCAGCCTGCTACCGGTATTGTTGACATCACGTGTCCGTGCAAGGGATGAACGAGATATAGCAGACTGTTCGGTGCATCTTTTGCCTGATCCGGTTTCAGAGGCACTTCCTGAAAGCTTGCCGCAATAAGATATTCGCCATCAGGGGTAATAACCAGGCCATGCGAATTTTCAACGCCTGAAAAGCTTGCTGTAACTTTGTTCGTCGCTGCGTCAACCGCTATCACCTGGTTTCCGGTACCCAGTGGTATAAACAGTTTTGATGCGGCATATCCAGTACCTGTCACCAACAATGCGAACACAAACGGGATTATTTTAATAGCATTCATCTTCATGAAAGTACTCCAGTAATGTCTATATGTAGATATGGAATTGAATTCAGGGGTTATTTTTCCAGTTGCTTGCGGCGGTGCTCGAATTCCTCGTCGGATATCTCGCCATTAGCGTAACGCTTGCGCAGAATTTCCATAGGACTAGCGGATGAGGAATTGCTCGAACTGCCGGAAAGACCTTTTACCAGAGCAATAATCGCTACAATGATTATGATCCAGAATATCCACATGAATCCACCGCCAAAATTAAACCAACCATGTCCGTCGCCCATATTTCATTCTCCTGAATAGAATTGATAAATCTTAAATCTTCACCCGGTTCAAGCGTAAGGCATTGGTAATAACAGAGACTGAACTAAAGCTCATCGCAGCCGCTGCAATAATGGGTGATAATAGTATACCGAATGCCGGGTACAGTAATCCTGCGGCAACGGGCACACCGAGTGCATTATAGATAAAAGCAAAGAACAAGTTCTGACGAATGTTCCTCATTGTTGCCGCACTGAGGTGTCTGGCGCGGACTATCCCTAACAAGTCACCTTTAATCAGTGTTACGCCGGCGCTTTCCATGGCGACATCTGTACCTGTTCCCATTGCAATCCCAACCTGAGCCTGAGCCAGAGCAGGGGCATCATTTATGCCGTCTCCTGCCATCGCGACGATGTGCCCGTCTTCCTGCAACTGTTTGACCACGGCCGCTTTCTGATCTGGCAGCACCTCTGCGTGAACCTGATCGATGTCCAGTTTCGCCGCCACCGCTTCAGCGGTCTTGCGACTGTCGCCTGTCAGCATAACCACCATGATTCCAGCGGCATGCAGTTCAGTAATAGCCTCCGGTGTCGTTTCCTTAACCGGATCAGCCACTCCAATCAGCCCTGCAGCCCGGTTGTCTATTGCCAACAGCATCACTGTCTGTCCACCGGCACGCAGCTTATCGGCCTGTTGTGGGAGCTCACCAACATCTATATTCAGGTCTGTAAGCAGTTTAATGTTACCGAGCGCCACAGCATGCCCATCGACAGTACCGGTTACGCCTTTTCCCGTAACGGACTGAAAGTCATCGGTTTTAACCAATTTGGCCCCCCTGTCTTCAGCACCCCGCACGATCGCTTCGGCCAGTGGATGTTCACTTGCCCGCTCCAGACTGGCAGCAAGTTGCAAGGCATCGTGCTCAATAAAATCATCAATTATGACCACTGAAACAAGCTTCGGTTTACCCTCGGTCAACGTGCCGGTTTTGTCCACCACAAGTGTGTCAACCTTTCTTAACACCTCCAGCGCCTCGGCATTCTTGAACAACACGCCCATCATCGCGCCTTTACCAGTACCGACCATAATCGACATAGGTGTGGCCAGCCCCAGGGCGCAGGGGCAGGCAATAATCAGTACTGCCACAGCATTGATCACAGCATAGGCAAGGGCTGGTTCTGGTCCCCACATCCACCAGACAAAGAAGGTGATAATCGATATCAAGATCACCGCTGGAACAAAATAACCGGAAACAATATCGACCAGCCTCTGGATAGGTGCACGGGAACGCTGGGCATCGGCAACCATCTGTACTATCTGCGCCAGCAGTGTGTCCGATCCGACTTTCTCGGCTCGCATCAGCAAACTGCCCGTGGCGTTAACGGTTGCGCCAATCAACTTGTCGCCTGTGGTCTTTTCTACCGGTATAGGCTCACCCGTGACCATGGATTCATCGACATTACTTTCACCTTCTCGGACAACACCGTCCACCGGGATTTTTTCACCCGGGCGCACCCGCAGTATATCGCCCACCTGTACATGCTCCATAGGGATATCTTCTTCGCTGCCGTCATCGCGAACGATACGCGCAGTCTTGGGTGCCAGTCCCAGCAATAATTTGATCGCGGCGTTAGTTTGACTACGCGCTCGCAGTTCCAGTACCTGGCCGAGTAATATCAGTGCGGTGATGACCGCCGCCGCCTCGAAGTAGACCGGCACCACGCCCACATCATTAAATACAACCGCTGGAAAAATACCCGGGAAGATTGTCGCTATCACGCTGTAGGTATAGGCAACCGAAACACCAATTCCGATAAGGGTAAACATATTCAGATTGCGTGTGATGATCGATTGCACGGCACGCACATAAAAAACCCAGCCGCCCCAGATGACTACCGGCGCTGACACAATCATTTCCAGCCACTGACGCAGACTGGGGTTAATGATTTCAGCCATCGCCTGCGGCCAGAACTCAGCTGCCATGGCACTAATTAATACTGGAATGGCAAAAAAAGCACTCACCCAGAACCGTTTGCTCATATAGTCCAGTTCGCTGGTATCTTCTTCAGCCTCTACACTGCGTGGCTCCAGTGCCATGCCGCATTTAGGGCAGGCACCAGGTTCATCCTGCACGATTTCCGGGTGCATCGGGCAGGTATATTCTGTTTTGGTTGCGATCAGAGGAACTCCCCTGGGTTCCAGTGCCATACCGCACTTGGGGCAGGCACCCGGACCCTCCTGTTCTACTTCGGGATGCATAGGACAGGTATAAATACCGCTGTCATCAGTTTTGCCAGTATTGCTTTTTTCCGTGTGATGACACTTATGACCAGAATGATCATGCTGCTCATGGGCTTCGTGTTTGTGAATATAATCAGCAGGCTTGTTGTCAAACTTCCCTTTGCATGAAGATGAGCAAAAATAATAGTCTTTGCCTTCGTGCTGTGATTTATGCTCGGAGTCCTCGGTGACATCCATGCCACACACAGGGTCTTTTAGTGATTCCTGTTCGAGGTATTGCACCGGCTCAGCAACGAACTTGTCATGACAGGATGAGCTACAAAAATAATATTCTTTGTTATCGTATTCATGATGATGTTCGCTGTCAGCGGTAACATCCATACCACAAACCGGGTCTTTCATTGTAATTCTCCTTTTTTATCATCGGTAGTACTTTCAATCAGGTAGCAAACAGAATGTCCGTCTGGAATCCCATCCGGCATTTCTTCCCATTGTTGCAGAGCAAATTCCATGCGCTTCTGCAGATCCATTAATAACTCAAGTTGCTTCCTGTTTTCTTCTATATGTTTGAGCAAAATTTCACGTACACGTGGGCAGGGTGACTGGCCAGTTTCAGCATCCTGCATGATGGCCCGTATCTCAGCCAGCGTATAACCCAGTGCTTTTGCCTGCCTGACAAACTGTAACCAGCGAACTTCGCTGGGCTTATACAGGCGGTAATTATTCTCTGGGTGCCTAATGGGCTGCAACAGTCCTTTACGCGTGTAATAGCGTACGGCATGCGGCGTGGTATCTGTCTGTTTTGCAAGTTCAGTTACTGTGAGCATTTCATCTCTCCTCGCAGATCAATGCGACTGGCGAAACGAATAACGCCAGTCGCCTGACTCTTTATCGGTTCATATTCATCATAGGCATATTTTGACCAGGCGCCTGCTGCATCATCTGCTGACGCTGCTGCATCATGTCCCTCATACGCGGATCCATGTTGCCCATACGCTGCTGCATCATGTCCATCATGCGTGGATCCATGTTGCCCATGCGCTGCTGCATCGTGTCCATCATGCGTGGATCCATGTTGCCCATACCCTGCTGTTGCTGCGGGCTCATACCACCCATGTTACCCATCGGGTTACCCATGCCCGGGCCACCCTGCAACTCCATGCCCTGTCCAGACATACCGGGCATCATGCCACCACGTTGACCACCCATCATAGAACCGCCCTGGCCAATGCCCATCATCTGCTGATGACGCTGCATCATCTGTTGCATCATCGACTGCATCATTTGCAGGCGACGTTCAAGCTTCTCCACGCGGCTCTCCAGTGTTGCGGTGGCTTTAGATGCATTCATCATGCCACCCATCCCTTTCATGCCCTGCCCACCGTCCATGCCCTTTGCCATCATGCCTGACATGTTCTGTGTTTTTGCGGGGGAGGCTTGGTTGCCAGTAGCGAGGGCGATTGCCGGTACTGTAATAAGTGCTGTTGCCAGGATTGCTGTTTTTAGCTTCATTGTAAAACTCCTTTTAATGTCTTCGATATAGGTGGTTCGTGCGTTAGCAGTCGTCACTATTGGTGAAGTTCTGATTCTAGAACCTATACCTTAGACACAGGTCAAACTTTGAAGCAAGATTAATTCAGGAAAGGAGGGTTAAAAAACGGGAAAGAATAAAAAAATGCAGTGAAATGACTGTGCACCTCACTGCATTACTGGGTAAAACTTTGTGTTGCTACCTATTCGACATCTGCATAAAGGTAATCAGATCGCGGGTCTGTTGACCGGTGAGTCCGGCACGTACACGCATATGGTACATCGTGGTAATCCACTGATCATCACGCAATTCTTGCGGATCGCGATAATTGTGGCAACGGTTACAGTTTTCTACCCACAACTGAGCACCTTTACCGAAGTCACCTTTAATCGGCCAGTCAGCAGCTACGGCAGTTTGAAAGAAGCCACTTCCTGCTCCTAGCAGAACAGTGATGGCTAAAGCACGAGATATTTTTGTCATATTCATTTTCATGTTAATTCCCCTTAGAAGCCATAAGCCAGTTGAGCAAGCCACTTGCTATCTGGCGTGTGACTGCCTGCGCTTACATCATTGGACTGATAATTAAGTTTGGCTATCAGATTATTGCTTAATAGATAATTAAGACCGGCTGACCATTGTTTAACATCCTCTGATCCATGTGGTGAATCAAAGTCGGAGTAACGGAGAACCGGCTCAAGCATGACGGACGGTATCATGTAAGAGGCCTGCAGATACCAGGTCTTCCAGTCGGCACCTTCAGATGCGCCTGGGCCGGTCAGGGCCTCGCCAATTTTCGTCTGTACATATTCACCACGAAGTTCAAAGGTTCTTTTCTGCCAGGCAAAATCAGCACCAATCACATTGTAGTCGCGGGAATCACCCAGCACACTCTCTGTAGCGTCACCATGTCCACCAACAATATTGGTCACAGAGGCCTTACCTGTTGCAGCTGATAAGCCTAATTCAAGGCCGACCATTGGTATTACTCCGTAACGGCCGCCGAACGTCTTATTCCCATCATTATCAGCACCAAAGCCTTCTGCAACAACACCTTCCAGCTCAACCTCGCCGTCTTCAGCCGCTGCATTTAATTCCGGTCCGTTAGCGATATAGACAGCGTAGTTGCTGCGGATCTTTTCACCAAAACCACCGCGCACCTGTAAGCCGACATCAGAGAGTGGTGCAGCACCATCATGCCCGAACCCGGGAGGCGCATCGGCCATTTTATTGATCCATGAGGGGTGAATATTTTGCCTGAACTGGCCTATTGGGCTAAGGAACTTGCCTGCTACCAATGCAGCATAGTCATTCATGAACCAGTCGACAGTCAAATATTCCAGCGCCACTGCTGTCTCACCATCTGCCTGCACCTTGAATTCAAGTTCGGATTCCAGCATAAACATATCTTTGTATTGATAATGTATGATTGGAGCGAATGTGCCAACATTAAAACTTCCACTGTCACCAGCTTTGCTGTCATAGCCAACATCTGCATAGCCCGCGAGATGTACCAGTGTGTTTGGTGTCATGGAATTGGATATTTCTTTCCTGAACTCTGTCTTGGCTGTTTCCATGTCCTCTTTCGAGGCGCTCTTTTTACCCATATCTTTAAGCGCATTTTGGATCTGTTCTAGCTGCTTTTGCAGCGCCTTAACCTGATCCTGAAGCACATCATAATCACTGCCTCCGGCCATGGCTGCTGCCGGTAAGGTGCTTAATACAGCAAGCATTACTGCCTTCTTAAGTATTGTATTTCCAAGTTTCATTATTTTCTCCTGTCCCCACATACTGTGAGGTGAGTAAATTGATAAGTTTATTTTCTTGCTTTTTTACTTTTTGCCTTTGCTACTAACACGAGGTATTACAGCCTTGCGCATACAATCACTTTCATGGATGGGCACCCATGAAAAAAGTAGCAGACAAAGTTTAACAAATAGGAGGACGTAAAGTGGGAGGAAAACCTTTAGTATTAATGCGGGTATTTAATTTTGCAAACTGATTCTTACTTGGCACAGCTTGTGTAAGCAGCATTTTCAGATCTGTAAGCATATACAGATTAGCGGACAATAAAGAGTTCACACAAGGGCTGAAATGACTGCAGTCACCACCCTGTGAGCAAGATTCCTCACATTCATGATTGTTTTTTTTATCTGCGTCTTTTTTATGTGACTTATGACCGGCTATAGCCAGTTTTTCCTGTAGCTCGTTCAGACATTTCTCATGAGTAGATCTGTCGTTGTCTGGGGCTAATGCCATATTAGCCATCGATGGGACGACCGGCACCATCAGCGACAACAATAACAACAGTCGCGCAACAACTTTGAATGTTTTATTAAAAAGTCGCACTGTCTATAACTTTTTCTTGTCTGCTCAACATAGGATGCATATTAGCACATGCTAATTCATCGAAACCTTGATATATGTCAAGAAAGTAAATGTTCCCAAATCTATACATAGACGATAATCAGTTCTTAATTCGCGAATATTTCACGAATTTTCACTGGCACAGACGGGCGCTCTCGGTGCAAATGGATAATTGTGCCAACCATTACTTCTTCACGCGCCGATTTAGCCAAAGGTTCGTTTTTTGGACGAACCTGTCCTGTTAAACCAGACATGTTTCTTTTTTTCAGTTATATCGGTGGTGGTTTAAACCCCCTCAGTGCAAGAAGTACCCCGAGCCAGCATTGATCTGAGCCCTTCTTGAAGCCCTGAGTGTCATCTAACCAACGTTCGGATTAGTATTACGCCTTTGCATTGTGATGTTGGCAGCGGCACCAGGTACAGTCACAACCTTCATGTACACTTAATATTGGCTTCGTCCGTCTGGATGCAACAGCGTGATACCAGGCTCGCTTCCATAAACGTGGCGCATAGGATTTCTTCATCCAGGTACGCACATCTCTGCCTTCTTTAAATTTCCCAATCACATATTCATAACCGCGATCACCAAGCCTTTCAAAAAACCAGCGATTGGTAGCGGCTGTCTGGTGATAGGCGCGTAGACGTTGTTTCCAGAAATGTTCGTAACTGCCAGGGTCTTCAGCAGCAAGCGCCCGCCCTGCTGCGGCACCGGACAATATTGCCCAACGAATACCAAAACCGAATAATGGATCCTGGAAACCGGCGGATTCACCTGCATAGAGGATATTGCCTTTGCGGGCGGAGCTCGGAATTGAGAAATTTCCGGCGCCGCCAAAATGACGGGGGTTAATCATGTGGACACCCACTTTATCTTTAAAGAATTCAACACACTTTTCCAGATATCGCTTCTCATTGTGAAAGTCACTGAATAGGCAGCTTGCCAGAGTTCCACGGCCGCCACACACTAGTAGATAGGCATAACCCTTTGCCGCCAGCCTGTCTGAGATCACGGCATACGCACCATCAGCCATATCTGTTTCAAATAAATAGCCGACGGCTATCGCATCTGCCCGACGCGGCCCCTGAGTGACTATACCCCCTTGTGGAAGATGCTTTAGTGGTTCACTGAAACGAACCTCAACCCCGGCATCCAGAACCTGCTTTTTCAATGCCGCATCAAGACAACCCGGCTGATTACCGCGTCGAATTAGATAGAACAGGGTCTGTGTTGAACGAAACAAACGTGAAGCGCCATTCGGAGAAAAACAGACTACCTCATTAAATGGCGTATAATCGAAACCGGCTTCTACGCCCAGCGAACCCAGCTCGTCAAGCACATCGACATCGGTAGTCCAGTTTTCCAGCCCCTGAAAATCTCCGTGGAAACGCCCGCCTACATCCGCACGCTTCTCGAAAACGACAGCCTGTCTTCCACTCTTTACCGCCGCTAAGGCCGCAGCCAGTCCTGCCGGACCAGCCCCTGATATTTGTATTGCCGTTTGATCAGTCATTTAGTCGCTCGAGTAATTGGTAAAAGAATACTACAGGATTTACCTTAGTCACAGGTAAAGGGAGATTCTATTTATTCGTGAATATTCATTACTGCTTTCCTACTCACCCGTCATTCCGGCGCAGGCCGGAATCCAGTGACTTTGTCCGTTATTATAAACAAAAACCTCTGGATACCGGCCTGCGCCAGCATGACGGCCTGTTATTTTAACTATGGTATTACTAGACACTGCACGAATAAAAATTCCTACTCACACTAATGCACTAAAGACAGTGATGACAGGGAACCTAAGTTCAAATATGTTGTATAATATGGTGTTATGAAAAAAATTCTCGTCAATATCATCATATTCTTCCTGCTCGGCAGCAATGTCGTCTGGGCGTTTGGTGTTGGCGAACAGATACAGGAACGCGAGACGCAAAGTCACTTCTTCCTTTCTCTGCACGATGCCGGTGACCACGATGCCGCTAACACCACCTGCGACCATTGCTGCCATGGCAATGCCCATTTCCTTGGCATCTTTTCCGGCCAGGCCGATGTATCACACAGTTTCACCGGCGGCCCCGTCAGTTTTATAGCAAAAACACTGCCGATAACAATCCACCAGCCCCCAACACCACCACCAAACGTCTAACCTGAGTTGATTCTTCGCAGCATGGCATTCACATTGCCGTGCTGAGTTACATTACTATCAGGATTAGACTATGTTAAAAAAGACACTCTATGTGCCTGCTATACTGGCAGGCCTGCTCACTGTAAACCTGTGGGCCAACGAACCTCAACCGAAAATTTCTCTACAACAGCTTGCGCCAGCCGCACTCAGTGAGCTGGTAAGCAGCGTATTGCTAAATCACCCGCGTCTGCTAGCAGCAAGGAATGCGCTGCAGGCTTCGCAATCTCGCTTACTGGCCGCAGACCGGCCACTCTACAACCCGGAACTGGCCATTGATACCGAAAATACAGATATTACTACCTCGTTTCTGCAATTAAGCCAGACTATCGACAGCGGCGGTCAGCGCAAAGCAAGAAAGCGCGTTGCCAATTCAGAGCTGGAAGCAGCCAGAGCCACTTTTGAGCTGGAACAACTGGCACTGTTAAATGATTTACTCAGTGCATTAGCCAATGATCAATCCAGTAAAGAAATAGCAGAACTGGCAACAGAAGGCCTGGAATTAATGCGTCAGTTTGCCGATATTGCTGAGCGTCGCTTCAAAGCCGGAGACCTCGCTCAGGTTGAATCAGACCTTGCTCAGCTAGCCTATAACGAAGCGTTAATGTCACATGCACAGGCGCTATCAATGGTAGCTACTGCGCGGGAACGACTGGTTGCACTCTATCAATTACAACCTGTTCAAATTCCACGTTTACCCGAATCTCTTCCTGAACCGATTTTGCCAACTGCGGCCGAACTGGATAGCTTCCTGGAGACGTTACCTGCCATGCAGGAATCTCAGATGAACGTTACAACGCTACGTGAAAATATTTCTCTAAGAGAAAGCGAACGTAGCTGGGAGCCAACCATTGCAATCCGCGGGGGAAAAGAAGACCAGGGATCTCTGTTTGGACTGACCCTGAGCCTGCCGCTAAAGGTACGAAATAACCAAAAGGCGGAAGTTCAAACTGCTCGCCAGGAAATGATGCAGGCTGAGCAATTATTGCTACAGCAAAAAAGAAATATTAAAGCGAATATTTTAAGCAGTACGGAGCGATATCGCCAGTTACTTACTGCCTTTCAGGCCTGGCAAAAAAATGGCCGCAGCCACGTCGAGCGTCAAATAAAATCAATTAACCGTCTATGGAAAAGTGGAGATATGAGCACTACGGATTACCTGGTACAGGTAAAACAGGCTCTTGATACACAAACAGCCGGGTTAGATTTGCGCAACCAGATGTGGCTCAGTAGTTTTGAATGGATGAGTAATACCGCCAGCATTGACGACTGGCTGAATATTACTGACAAATAATCACTCTAAAGCCAGCTTATCTGTCACTTTGGCATTCTGTTAGCTCGCTTCTGAACACCCTCTATATAAGGTACGAAAAAATGAAACTATCTAAAACGTTATTGTTTGTATCAATAGCTGTCGGACTGACTGCAGGCAATCTACTATTGATAAAAATACCGACACCCATAAGTAAGGTATTTGCAGCCGAAGACCATGATGATGAACATGGTAAAGAAAACCATCAGGATGAAGACAAAAATAAGGCAGTCCACAGTGAAGAAAACCATCAGATACAAAACAAAGAAGCAGAAGATCACGACGAGGCTGGTGTCGTAAAACTAAGCCCTGAGCAAATCAGGGTTGCTGGCATCAAAGTCACTAAACTTACCCTTAGCAGGGTGGCAGACACATTTTCAGCCGCTGGCGAAGTAAAGCTAAATGACTACCGCACTGTCAAAGTCACACCCCGCATTTCTGCACAAATCATAAAGCGCCTTGTCCGATTAGGTGACGAGGTCGAACCTGGCCAGCCACTGGTAATATTGTCCAGTGTAGAAATGGCCCAGGCCGAAGGTGAACTACTGGTCGCTGATCGGGAATGGCGTCGGGTTAAATCATTAGGTCGAAAAGTTGTTTCTGAAAAGCGCTATACCGAAGCCAGGGTAACCAGAGATTTAGCCAGCGCAAAAGTGCATGCCTACGGCATGTCTAAGCTTGAAATAGACAACCTGCTTAATGCTAAAAACAATGTTTCTGCGGATGGGACATTTAGTCTTATCTCTACAATCAAAGGGCGTGTATTGATGGATGACTTTGTCATTGGTGAGCGTGTGGAACCCGGACGAGAACTAATGGTTATTGCTGATGAATCTATAATGTGGACTGAGGCGCATGTACGCCCCGCTGATGCAGCCCGAATCAGTTCAGGAAACTCTGCAACATTAGAAACGGGAGGCAAAGTATACCCGGCAATAGTTAGCCAGATTCATCATACCCTCGATGAAACAACCCGCACCCTCGCCGTGCGCCTTGATGTCGAAAATAAAGATGATCACCTGCATCCAGGTATGTTCGTCAATGTCCGGATTCAAACGAATACTGTAAATCAGGCGTTAAGCGTCCCCGAAGATGCTGTATTGCGTAGCCCCGATGGTGACTGGCAGGTACTGGTGCAGCAGGATGAAGCTGGTGAGTTCAAGGCGGTGGAAGTCGAACTTGAATATGTCAGTGACGGGAATGCCGTCATCTCAGGCATAGCGCCTGGCACCTCTGTCGTCACACAAGGTGCATTTTTTGTCCAGTCAGAGCTGGCAAAAAGTGGCTTCGATATCCATAACCATTAGGAGGTGGCCATGTTAAATAAAATTATAGATACTGCCGTAGGCAGTCGATTACTGGTGGTTATTGCACTGGTTTCGTTGATGTTCGGAGCAGGTATTATTCTGCCTAAACTTAATCTCGATGCCTTTCCTGACGTAACCAATGTCCAGGTAACCATCAACACAGAAGCACCAGGGCTCGCCGCAGAAGAAGTTGAACAACTGATTACATTCCCGATTGAAGCCGTGATGTATAGCCTGCCTGACGTGGAGGAAGTCCGCTCTATTTCCAAGACGGGTTTATCGGGTATCACCGTGGTATTCAAGGAAGGCACCGACATCTATTTTGCCCGTGCACTGGTCTTTGAACGGCTGGCAGCCGCTAGAGAACAAATACCTGATGGTATTGGTACGCCAGCCATGGGTCCGAATACTTCCGGCCTGGGTCAGGTATTTCAGTACATGATCCGTTCTGAAGAAATCGGTGCATTCAGTAGCCAGACATTACGCAGCCTCAACGACTGGGTGGTCAAACTTTTATTGATGCCCGTCGGTGGCGTCACCGAAGTTCTCTCTTTTGGTGGTGAAGTAAGGCAATATCAGGTGCAGCTGAACCCTCGGCGGCTACTAAGCTTCAAGCTCTCACCACTAGAAGTTACCGAAGCCATAGAAGCCAACAACCGTAACGCCGGTGGCTGGTATATGGATCGCGGTGCTGAACAATTAATTATACGCGGTGTCGGCTGGATACGCCCGGGACAAGATGGCTTACGTGATATCGGTAACATCCCGCTGAAAGAAGAAGACGGAACTGTAGTGCGGGTAAGAGATGTCGCAGATGTTGAGTTTGGTGGTGAAATTCGTCAGGGTGCGGTCACCATGTCCATGCGCAATGATGACGGCACCATCAGTCAACTGGGTGAAGTCGTCGTTGGCATTGTTATGAAACGCATGGGGTCAAACACCAAAGCCACCATTGATGGCATCAAGGAACGCCTTCCAGCTATCCAGCAGGCTTTGCCTGATGGTGTAATTATCGAACCCTTCTATGATCAGTCTGACCTGGTTGATAAAGCAGTCTCCACCGTTTCCAAAGCTTTGTTGGAGGCCTTTGTGCTTATCATCGTCGTATTATTATTATTCCTGATGAACCTGCGCGCCACGTTACTGGTGCTGCTATCAATACCCATTTCTATCGGTATGGCATTAATGGCCATGGCCTACTGGGGCGTATCAGCAAATTTGATGTCGCTGGGTGGCCTGGCTATCGCTATTGGGATGATGGTTGATGGCTCAGTGGTAATGATGGAACATATCTTCAGCCATCTTACCCACCCCGATGCACAGCACAGGGAAAAACTGCAACAGGGAATTGATCAGGGTGACCCGCACCCCTATGACTCTGCAAATGATGATCACGGCATGGCTTTGCGCATTCAGGAGGCAGCAAAAGAAGTGGGGCGGCCGGTCTTTTTTGCCGTACTCATTATCACTATAGTCTTTGCGCCTTTGTTCGCCCTTGAAGGTGTCGAAGGCAAGTTATTCCAGCCCATGGCAATCTCCATCGTGCTCGCCATGATGGCCTCATTACTTGTTGCGCTGATCGTAGTACCAGCCCTGGCGACGTATGTTTTTAAAAAAGGTGTGGTTGAAAAAACCAGCCCAATTTTAAAACCAATCGACAAACTTTATCGGCGACTATTACGGAAATCTCTGGCACGCCGAGCGATAGTGGTCGGCATTGCGCTCGGTTTATTTGTCGGCTCCCTCGCACTGGTTCCTTTTCTGGGAACTGAATTTGTGCCGGAGCTTGAAGAAGGCACGATAAATGTGCGTGTTACACTGGCACCATCTACTAGCCTTCAAACTGCGGTAGACGTGGCACAGGTGCTGGAGAGACAAATCCTGACCTTTCCAGAAGTGCTCTATGCATCGAGTCGTATAGGCCGTGCTGAAGTCGGCGGTGATCCAGAACCGGTCTCAAATATTGAAATATTTATCGGTTTAAAGCCCGTTACAGACTGGACCTCCGCTAAAAATCGTCAAGGTATTCAGAAACTAATGGAAGAGAAGATGGCTGTCATGCCTGGTCTGCTATTTACTTTTTCACAACCTATCGCTACCCGGGTTGACGAACTACTCTCAGGTGTGAAAGCACAGCTGGCAATAAAGCTATTTGGAGCCGATCTTGGTGTCCTGGTCGAAAAAGGTAAAGAAATTGCCGCCCTGGTCAAAAAGGTTCGAGGCACTACTGGTGTGGCACTGGAACAAAGTGAGGGTGAAGCACAACTGGTCGTACGGCCTGATCGAGATAAACTTGCACGCTACGGTATCCCGGTAAACCAGGTTATTAGTCTGGTCTCTGATGCGATCGGTGGACAGGTTGCCGGCCAGGTCATTCAGGGTAATGAACGCTATGATATTTATGTTCGACTGGCCAAAGAATACCGCAACAGTATCGAAGCGATCAGTAATCTGATCATTCAGTCTCCTACTGGTGCATGGGTAAAAATCAGCGATATTGCAACGATAGGCATTGAATCTGGACCGCCGCAGATACGTCGCGACGATGTACAGCGCCGAGTAGTGATACAGACGAACGTTGAAGGACGTGACATGGGTGGACTGGTAACTGAAATAGACCAGCGTATACGTGATGAGGTCGATCTGCCAACTGGTTACAGTGTTGTTTATGGTGGTCAGTTTGAAAACCAGCAGCGCGCGCAGCAACGTTTAATGATAGTTGTGCCCTTATCGTTGGGACTGATTTTTCTATTACTTTATTTCGCCTTTAATTCAGTCGGGCAGGCGTTGTTAATCATGCTCAATGTACCGCTGGCATTGATAGGCGGAATCGCTGCGTTATTCTTTTCCGGGCAGTATTTATCCGTACCGGGCTCCATCGGCTTCATCGCCCTGTTCGGTGTCGCCGTGTTAAATGGCGTGGTGATGGTAAATGCGATTAACCAGCGTGCCGAAAGTAGCACAGCCCCAATAGATGATGCGATCTTCTCTGGCGCCATATCACGGCTAAGACCGGTACTGATGACCGCCTCTATCGCCGCTTTGGGTCTCATCCCAATGCTACTTGCAAGCGGAGTAGGCTCAGAGGTGCAGCGTCCGTTAGCCACAGTTGTTGTCGGTGGATTGTTCTCATCCACGCTGCTGACGCTGTTCGTTCTGCCCGTCCTCTATACGCGATTCTCGAAAGGCAAAGCTGATATGGAAAGTGGGCACGGGTACTAGCAAAAGCAACGCCTCTATTATTTTATGATATTTTTTATGCGTAATAGAGGCGTTTCTACACTAATACCGGTAGGGAAAACTATGCAACATTCAAATTTAAAAAAAAGTGTTGGGTAGAAAAATAAAGATTATGTGAACAACTTCAAGGATAATAGACCCAGTACTTATAAAAAATAACGTAAATTCTAGAGTAAAATTATGGCTCGTTTGTTATGGCAGACAGTGGCTCGTGCGATAGATGCAACAAAGCAG
>VAPH01001666.1_pt1 | contig 23309 bp, 24 predicted proteins | sample 3393861 | NCBI WGS metagenome assembly VAPH01 (sample SAMN08290439, study PRJNA428436) | hydrothermal vent metagenome | isolation source: Deep-sea hydrothermal vent chimney | place: Atlantic Ocean: South-mid Altantic Ridge | reverse complement strand
CTTGCAACTTTGAATAGAGGTTACAGTATTGTTACAAAGTTGCCCGGAAAAAGAATGCTAACGAATGCTTCAAAAGTAGTGCCGGGTGATCGTATTGATGTACGCCTTCGTTGTGGACACGTACTTTGCGAGGTGATTGAAATATACTCTCATGAGAACTCTCTGTTTCCTGAGGAAGGGGAAGAATAAGAGGAGGTTAAATTAATAAAATGCCGACTGCACTGGTGTCACTTGTAAAAGGAATGCAATTTGTAGGGGAGTCTGGTTCCGGACATGCTATGGTCATGGATGCGGACGAAAAATTTGGAGGAAGTAATACCGGAGCGCGACCGATAGAACTTCTGCTTACCGGATTTGGAGGCTGTACCGGTATGGATGTGATTTCTATCCTGAGAAAGAAACGGCAGGAGATTACGAGCCTTGAAATAAAGGTCGATGGACAAAGAGAAGAGGGACATCCAGGCCGCTATACCGCAATTCATCTGTTATATATAGTAACCGGCAGAAAAGTATCCAAAGAAGCGGTGGAACGGGCTATATCTCTTTCACTCGATAAGTACTGTGCAGTGGGAGCAACACTGGCCAGGTCTGCTGATATAACGCATGAATACAGGATTATTGATACGGCCTAAACTGAAACTAATTTTAACTACTGTGAAAAAACAATCCATTAAAAAACTCTCATGGTCAGTTGATGCGCTTTCCATTTTAAAGCGCCGTATAGAAGACGAACAAGCAAGCATCGCCAAGGCGGCAATTAGCTCTAAGCCTGGTAAATCCTCAGAAAATAATTCTAAAAAACATTCTGGAAAACACTTTGAAAAATATTCTGGAAACAAGGACGATGGGCTTTTTCTAAAGGCTATGTCGGATGTAAAGGAGATGCCGGAATTTCGTGCGCTCTCCTATCGAACCTCAAAGGTGGAAAAGCAGCCTAAAAAATATTTACTTGACCACGACATGCGCCACTCAGTACAAAGTAATGATATTGACGAGGAGCTACTTTCGGTTATGACAGGAAGCAGCAGGATTGATATAAGCCAGACCGACGAGTACATTCAGGGTTACAGTTTGGATGTGAGACCTGACCTGTGTGAGGCCATGCATACCGGACGCATTCCAGCCCAGGACAGCTTCGACATGCACGGTCTTATTCTTGATGAAGCAAAGCCAGCACTTGAAGAATTTATACGGCAAGCACGTAATCGTGGTCTCAGGTGTGTCAATATTATACATGGTCGCGGGCTCCGCTCACCTGCCGGACCAGTTCTGAAAGAGGCAATTCGCAACTGGATGGATTCAGGTCCGCTCAGAAAGTTTGTAATGGCCTACGCTACAGCCCCGCCGTCAGACGGTGGCCCTGGAGCAACCTATTTATTGCTGAGGTAGATAAGTACAGACTATCTAAAGATATTAAACTTGTAACTATTCAGCTATTCATTCCCCATTTTAGCAAAGGGGAAGACCTGAAGCTTTACTTAAAATTTAATAATATTAAGGAGATATTTATGAAACTCTGGCAAGGTCCTTTTTTTGAAAACGCTCTGGAGCAATTTCTTGTTGTTGCCGAAACAATGAATCTGGATCCTAACATTGCAGAGCGGCTAAAAAGTCCCGAGCGAACTCTGCTGGTAACAGTGCCTACTAGAATGGATGACGGTGCTGTTACTGTTTTTACTGGTTTCAGAGTGCAGTATAACGATGCGCTCGGACCTTCGAAAGGAGGAATCCGCTATCACCCTGCTGTAACTCTTGGAGATGCAGCTGCGCTTGCAATGCTTATGACATGGAAGAACGCCCTTGTCGGTTTGCCTCTTGGTGGAGCAAAAGGGGCTCTCTGTCTAGACCCAACCCGGCTTTCACGGTCAGAGCTTCAACGTGCCACCAGACGTTTTACAATGGAGCTTATCAGTATGATAGGCCCGGATAAGGACATACCAGCACCTGATCTCGGGGTTAATGAACAGGTCATGGCATGGATGATGGATACCTACTCTCAACAGGTCGGGGTAGCCAGCCCTGGCGTTGTAACCGGCAAGCCGATAGCACTTGGAGGGTCATTGTACCGGCATGAGGCAACTGGTCGTGGAGTGGTTTTCTGCATTGAGCAGGCTGCAAATAAAATTGGTATGACCTTGAACAAAAATACTACGTTTGCCGTTCAGGGGTTCGGAAATGTCGGAGCTATGGCTGCAAAAGCATTGGTAAAACTGGGATGCCGCTTTGTAGCTGTAACCACTTCGCGTGGAGGAGTTTATAACAGTAAAGGTCTCTCACTTGATGACTTGTACAGGTGTTACAAGGAGCATGGCTCGTTTGAACTCTATAAAGACGGTGATCAGTTAACTAACAGGGAGCTTTTGGCCTTGGACTGCGATATACTGGTTTTGGCTGCGCAGGCAGGGCAGGTTACAGGAGAAAATGCCAAGGATGTAAAATGTAAAATACTTGCCGAGGGAGCTAACGGCCCAGTCAGTATGGATGCCGATCCTGTCCTCAACGATCGCGGAATATTTCTGTTGCCCGATATCTTGGCCAATGCTGGAGGAGTCATAGCATCCTACTTTGAGTGGGTCCAGGATACACAACACCTATTCTGGGATGCGGAAGAAATAGAGAGAAGATTGAAAAAAATTCTGCACAGAAGCTTTGAGCAGACCACAGAACTTGCGGAAAATAAGAAAGTAAGTATGCGCACTGCGGCTCTTATGAAGGGCATTGGTAAGGTGGCCCAGGCAATGCTGCTTAGGGGACTTTATCCATAAAACGGATGGTGACTTTAATGAATCAAGCTACTGAAATACTCTGGAAAAAACGGCTTAAAGAGGCTGTTCTTCCACGCTACCAGACAGAAGGGGCTGCCGGCTTTGATCTGCATTCGGCAGAAGAAAGAGAGCTTAAGCCAGGCCAATGGCTTATGTTTGATACCGGGTGGTCTGTAGCCATACCCAGAGGCTACGAGATGCAGGTACGTCCTCGAAGCGGCCTGGCTTCAAAATACGGAGTTACTGTCTTAAATGCTCCGGGAACAATAGATTCAGATTACAGAGGACCGCTTAAGGTGATACTTATAAATCACGGCAAGAATGTCTTTCGAGTGCAGGTCGGTGAGCGTATCGCCCAGGGTGTTGTCGCCTCTGTAGGCCATCTTAGCTTCAGTGAAACAGACATCCTGCCAGAGTCGGACCGCGGCGAAAACGGTTTCGGATCAACCGGCAGGTAAGAGACATATTTCATTTTCTAAATACGCTAAGTAGTTTATCAAGTCCTGTCTTTTCAAGTTTTGATACTGTCTCAAGTTCTCCGGCGTCAAGCCAGATGCCTTCACACTCGGAACATTTGTCAATTTTAATGTTTTTGTAATCAATCTCTATCAATTCCATGCCACATTTTGGACACATCATGTAGTGAAGATCTTTAAGCCTACGTTTCTCGTCCTTGGCAAGTGTCTTGTGCTTTTCCTCCTCAAGCTTCTTTTTTCGATCAAACTCTAATCTTGCAACATACTCTTCTTCTTTTTCACTAGGCTTCATTTTTACTATCTCCTTATGATTGGCTTATGTTGGTTTAATTATATTCCCTTTATTAGATTTTTTTAATTTGCTTTCCTATTAAGGAATGTCTTTAAAAACTGCTAGCTCACTTCAATTTGATCTCGACATAAGCCCTACCCTTAAGCCTGTCGAGCCAGGCACGATACTGTTTTTTAAAACCGGTTTCTCTCAGTTGATTTCTGATAATTTCCTTTTTTGCGTATATCTCTGATGTCTGGTCTTTAAATGACTCTGCCATTACCAGCCACACGGCATCATCAACATTAAGTGGATCACTGATACCGCCGGCATCAAGAGAAAAAGCGGCATCTTCTATCTCCGGCAAAATGGTTCCACGACGGACAAACCCAAGGTCTCCTCCGAATTCGGCAGAGGGATCTGAAGAGTAAAGCTTGGCTAGCTCATCAAAGTTTTCTCCGCCCTCGCAACGTTTTTTTATCTCATCTGCCAGAGTCTCAGCCTCCTGTTTTGTTCGCTCTTCCCCATGTTTCAGACAGATAAGCCGAAGTCTTGCTTCACTCTTGCCTGGAAGAAGCTCAGGGTACTCTTCTTCCAACTTCTCATTTACCTCTTCTTCGGAAACGACCACCTTACTTTTAACAACATCATTTACCACTCGCGAGACAATCAACTGTTCTTTGAGATTGGAACGGTATCGTGCCAGTGTAAGTTTCTGCTCCTCCAGAGTTTTAAGGAGATCATCGTCACTCAACTTATACTTGGTTTTTATGTCACTGATTGCAGCATCCACCTCGGCATCTCCTACTGAAAGTCTCAGACGTTTGGCCTCCTGCACTTGAAGCCTGACATCGATCATCTTTTCTAAAGATTCAGATTCAAGCAGATTTATCGCCATCTTCTTTTTTTCGGCTGGAAGTTTTTCTATAGACTCCAGCATTTGAGCCGGGATAGCCCCTCTAAGTTCGCTCCATGCAATCACCTCACCATTTACCACAGCCACTATGCGGTCCAGTAATTTACGTGACGCTTCTGAAGACTTGTAAAATGACAGCACCAAACCTAAAGCTAAAAAGAGTATTATTAGTTGTTTTAATCTCATTTAGAACCTCCTTAAAATACGGTAAAACGTATCACGCTGGGCCACCTTAAATCCGGCATTCTGTGCTGCCCTAATGAGCTGCTCTTTTGATGCACGGTAATGCACACCCGCTGCTGCCACCACGTTTTCCTCTATCATTGTAGATCCCATGTCGTTGGCTCCAAATCTGAGAGATACTTCCATCATCTTAATTCCCTGTGTAACCCATGATGCTTGTATATTAGGAATATTATCCAGATATATTCTTGAAAGCGCCAGTACACGAAGATATTCAACGCCGGTAGTTGGCTTTACATTAATTTTAGTATTATCGGGTTGAAACGTCCAGGGGATAAATGCGGTAAACCCTCCGGTTTTATCCTGAAGTTGACGGATTACATACAGATGCTCCACTATATCCTCCAGACCCTCACCGCTTCCAAACATCATTGTAGCTGTGGATCTAATGCCCTGCCTGTGAGCCTCTTCCATTAAGCCTAGCCATTCCGATGTTTTTATCTTACGCGGACTGATAATTTTCCGAATTCTGTCCGACAGTATCTCGGCTCCGGCTCCTGGTATTGAGCCAAGGCCGGCGGTCTTTAGACGGGCCAGGGCAGTGGCTGGTGAGAGTTTGGACTGTTTGGCTGTAAATAGAATCTCTGGCGCGGACATGGCATGCAAGTGTATATTGAACCTGGCCTTTATCGATTGGAAAAGGTCTTCAAAATACTCTATGGTCAGATCCGGATGCAGTCCTCCCTGCATAAGAATCTGTGTGCCTCCCATCTCGATAGTTTCAGCGATCTTACTAAATATCTCATCGTAACTAAGCAGGTAACCATCAGGTTGATCTTTTGTTCGGTAAAAGGCGCAAAATCCGCATTGGTTAACGCAGATGTTTGTGTAGTTTATGTTTCTATCTACCACAAAGGTTACAGTTCTTTTTCTGTGCAACCTGCCACGTATATCATCCGCCATTTGGCCGAGTTCAAGAAGCGGAACGTTTTTAAGCAGTACAAGAGCATCCTGTTTGGTCAATCTTTTTGTTTTGGCAGATTTAACAATCATCTCATGCATGCTCTTGTATTATGTTATAAAGGGAGTCACGTTCAACCGGAATCTTACCGGCTTTTTGTATCAACTCCACCAGTACATCCTTTTCAAGCATTCCACTGGAAGTTCCACCTGCCATATGAGCGATCTTCTCTTCAACAACAGTGCCATCGATGTCATCGGCTCCAAAGGTCAGAGCTACCTGGGAAATTTTTTCTCCAAGCATAATCCAGTAGGCCTTGATATGCTGGAAATTATCCAGAAAGAGCCTTGAAACAGCGATGGTTTTAAGGTCATCAATTCCGGATGTAAAGGAGTCAATTTCCATTTTCGTATTTTTTGGCTGAAAAGCAAGTGGAATAAAGGCGTTAAAACCTCCTGTTTTGTCCTGAAGTGTCCGCAGGCGCAGTAGATGGTCCACTCTATCTTTTATCCCTTCTACATGTCCATAGAGCATGGTGGCATTGGTCTTAAGCCCTGCCATGTGGGCGGTATGCATTACAGTAAGCCACCTTTGCCCAGGGATTTTTTCCGGGCATATTTTTTTTCTAACACGAGCAGCAAAAATTTCGGCACCGCCACCCGGCATAGAACCAAGGCCAGCATCCATGAGTACGGAAATGGTTTTCTTAAGCCCCAACCCGGACAAGGCTGAAAGGTAATCTATCTCAACAGCGGTAAAAGCTTTTATATGAACTAACGGAAATTTGTTACGAAGCGTGCTTAACATCTCCACGTAAAATTCAAATGGCCAGTCTGGATGAAGTCCGCCGACTATATGAAACTCTTCTACGCCAGGACCGGAAGAGGCTTTTTGAATAATGTCAGCAAGTGTCATTTCATAGGCGCCTTCTTCTTCCGACGAACGGCTGAAAGCGCAGAACTTGCATCTGTTTACGCAGATGTTGGTCGGATTTATATGGCGGTTACGAATAAAAAATATGCGGTTGCCGCTCGACCTGCGAGCCACTTTGTCAGCAAGATGACCCAGGGTAAATATATCATCGGTCTTAAAAAGACAGACAGCATCATCCTGGCTCAATCGACTTCCGTCTTCTACTTTTTTTTCTATGCTTTTTAACGACATCTATAATTATAATACGTGCAACCGCCCGGTTGCCACATAGGTGTGTTTTGAAAACCTGCTTGAAAAGCTTGACAGGCCGCGCGGATTTGATACAATTTTTTAAAATCCTTCATTATACTTCACCTGATGACTGATAAAAATTATGTTTTAAAGAAAGCCCTTTTCTGCGAGCGCAAAGATGCAGGCAAAGTTATATGTAAGCTTTGCAATCACAACTGCACTATATCCCCTGGAAAACGGGGAATATGCGCTGTCAGGGAAAATATCGATGGAACCCTATACAGCCTGAATTACGGCAGGATAGTTGCGGCCAATGTTGACCCTATAGAGAAAAAACCATTATTTCATTTTCTTCCAGGCTCCGATTCCTTTTCTATCGCTTCCGCAGGATGCAATTTCAGATGCGCTCACTGCCAAAACTACCACATTGCACAACTCCAAAGAAAAACAAAAAAAAATAAAAACCTCAAAGAGTATGGAGCAGAAATCCCAGGAAAACGAAGCACGCCTGAAAAGATCGTGGAAGCAACGATTAAAAGCGGGTGCAAAAGTATAGCCTATACTTACACGGAACCTACAATTTATTTTGAGTTTGCCTTGGAGACAGCCAAACTTGCCAAAGCAAAAGGGCTGAAAAATATTTTTGTAAGCAACGGCTATACCGGAGAAGATGCTGTGATGTCTATATCTCCGTATTTGGATGGAAATAACATTGACTTAAAATCCTTTTCCAACGAACATTATAATGAAATTTGCGGGGCAAAGCTACAACCGGTGCTTGATACTATCTGGCTTATGAAGTCACTCGGTGTCTGGCTGGAGATAACCACGCTCATAATCCCGGGGCACAACGACAGCGACGATGAATTAAGAAACATTGCGGAATTTATTGTATCCGTGGATCCCGACATACCCTGGCATGTATCCAGGTTCTATCCTGTTTATAAAATGGCTGAGTTAAGCCCAACACCTAGTAAAACCTTGATGCACGCGCGCAGTATCGGACAAAAAGCGGGATTACGCTACGTGTACATAGGAAACCTCCCTGGGGAAACCGGAGAAGATACAGAATGTCCATCGTGCGGTCAAGTGATAATTAAACGAATTGGGTACTCTATTGAACAAAATAATGTAAAAGATGGCTGTTGCAGCCATTGTAAAAATCCTATTGCCGGGCTATGGATATAAGAAGTGTCTTGACAAACATTCTATCTCTTTGTAATATATGCTAAAACAATGACTAAGGCAACTTTAGTAGACCATATATACGAAAAAGTGGGGCTTTCGAAAAAGGAAACTACCGAAATGGTGGAGGCCCTTTTCGAGACCATCAAAGAAATCGTTTCCGAGGGTGAATCTATCAAGCTATCTGGCTTTGGAACCTTTACTCTTCGAGAAAAGGGTTCACGCCGCGGTCGCAACCCGAAAACAGGCGTTGAGATAGAAATAGAGCCAAGAAGGGTTGTAACTTTCAGGCCAAGTGTTGGATTCAAGGCATTTGTGGAGAGAGGGCTTGAATCTTGAATGCTGTAGCGGAAAAGCAATCTATCCCGGATAAACTTTTTTTTAAAATAGGTGAAGTAAGTCGTTTAGCAGGTGTTGAACCGTACGTACTTCGCTATTGGGAAACGGAATTTTCTTTTCTCAAACCCAGGAAGAATCGAGCAGGTCAACGGATTTATCTTCGCAAAGACGTCGATAAGATTCTACAAGTCAGAACTCTTCTCTACGAGGAAAAATATACCATAGCAGGTGTCCGCAGACGGCTAAGCGGCAACATAGGGCGAATAAATCCTGCCAACAACTCTAACCCTACAGAACGGCTTGAACGCGTAAAAGAAGGGATGCGGTCTATTCTCCGCCGTTTCGAAAAAGAATTCTGACAACAAACCTAAAAATCGGGACGTGGCGCAGTCTGGTAGCGCACTCGCTTGGGGTGTGAGAGGTCGCTGGTTCAAGTCCAGTCGTCCCGACCATTTTTTCAGACATTTTTCCAGCTTCATAACTTTAACCGAATTTTGACTAACTTATGATCTACCAAACCATAACCGGGTTAGAGGTAACTATTTTTTTTTACTTAATGTTTAATGTCACCTTATTGCCGACATTAATATTCAACTCTTTTTGGGCGTTTCCATCACATAAAAAGATTTCCAGCAGTCCCTCGCTGTTTATAAGCGCCCCTGCTTTGCCTTTTTCTCCAGCCTCACTGTAAAAGGAGTATAAACCAAAAATATTATCTTTTCCCTCTACCTGGATTGTGATCTTATCCATGTCATTGGCTGAACTGTTAAGCGTGTTAAGTACTTCTGCTTCGCGCAGCATGCTGCTTGGAATGTTTGTAATCAAATTTCCGAAGCGGTCCGCATGAGAGATCAACCCCTCTATTCCTCTTTCAAGCTTTATGGGAACCTCTTCCGAAACAACAGTGAAGTCCGAGACCAACTTGCCTAGGTTACCGCATGATACCCATCTTGAAAGCCATGCGGCAACAGGAGCAAAGATGTCCCGACCATGAAAAGTAGAGGATATAGTTGGCAGAAAATATCTTTTTTCAGTAACGTGATAGCCACGCAGCCTTTCATCTCCAGCTATTATTACCTTAGAAAAGACACCATTATCAGGGCCAACAAAATAATACTTCCCGTTATGCAGGACAATAGGACGCCTGGAGGAGCCTACACCAGGGTCCACCACGCATATATTAATTGTGCCGCTTGGAAAATATCTGTATGATTCTCCAAGCACCCTTGATGCCTCTAAAACATTCTGTGGCTCAATTTCGTGGGTTATATCCACAATGTCGGCCTCTGGACTGATCCCGAGGATAACGCCCTTTATTACACCAACGAAGTGGTCTTTGGTTCCAAAATCAGTGATAAGAGTTATAATGGGTCGCGTTGAAATGGTTTCACCTCACAAGTACTTCCGGCTTCCTGGCACTTAAAATCATGCCACCAGTAAGCCTGGATATAGATTCGATATCGTTATTATCAAGATATTGTTCCAGCCCCTCTATGATCTCGATAGTGGCCATTGGATTAACGAAACTAGCTGTTCCAACCGCAACGCCTGTCGCACCTGCCAGAATAAATTCTACAGCGTCATCGCTGTTCATAATCCCGCCCATACCGATAATCGGGATATTTACACTCTTGTAGACCTCCCAGACCATACGTACGGCTACCGGTCGGATCGCCGGACCTGAAAGTCCGCCAGTGATGTTTGAGAGACGAGGTCTGCGCGTTTGTGGATCGATACAAAGACCTAAAATTGTGTTTATGAGGGATATGGCATCCGACCCGGCATTTTCTGCTATGCGGGCAAACTCGGAAATACTTGTCACATTTGGTGATAGCTTTGTGATAATCGGAAGTTTGGAGGCCTTTCTGACTTTCTCAACAAGACTGCCCATTACAGCAGAGTCTGCTCCAAAAGCAATTCCTCCTTCTTTTACATTAGGGCAGGAAACATTTAGTTCAACTGCATCAACCCCTGCATCTTCAAGCTGTTGTACCAGTAAAACATATTCGTCAACGCAACTTCCAAGTACATTTACGATAACTGCGGTATCAAACTGTCTGAGAAATGGAAGTTTTTCCTTACTAAAGACATCAAGTCCGACATTCTGAAGCCCAATAGCATTAAGCATTCCAGACGGAGTTTCAAATACGCGCGGCACAGGATTCCCCTCCATAGGCTCAAGAGATATACCCTTTACCACTACAGCGCCCAGCCTGTTCAAATCAATGAATTCTGCATACTCCTGACCGTAACCGAATGTGCCGGAGGCTGTCATAACCGGGTTTTTGAGGCGAAGAGGCCCTATGTTGACTGCAAGTCTGCTCATAGAGTAAATAAAACCTCATTTACTGGAAAGACCGGTCCCTCTTTACAGACACGTTTGTAACTGTAACCGGCAGGTGTTTTTACTTTTACAACACAGCCCATGCATGCTCCGACTCCGCAGGCCATATGTTCCTCAAGAGATACATAGCCTGCTACTCCCAGCCGGCCTGCAATATCCGAAAGAGATTTAAGCATTGGCTTTGGACCGCAGCCATACAGCACGTATGATGAAAGAGAAATAGTGGATTTACTTAAAAAATTCTCAAACATCTCGGTAACAAACCCTCGTCTTCCGTGACTTCCATCATCTGTGGCTATTTCCATACGAGCATCTGTTTTAAAAATAACATCCTGTACCAGAATTTCGTCTTTGTTTCTAGCACCGACAAAAACTTTTGGAGAGTTCTGCTTTATTGATTCCGCAAGAGCCACCAGCGGAACAATACCCAAGCCGCCTCCCACAAGAAGCGGCTGTTTGCCTGGCGCAGGCAGCGGAAAACCGTTTCCAAGTGGACCAAGTATCTTAAGAGTAGTTCCGGATTTCAAACTTCTCATAAGCCGGGTGCCTTTTCCTTTTACGCGATAAAGTATTTGTACAAAACCCTTGGAAGTTATTCGAAAAAGGCTAAAAGGACGTTTAAGAAGAGGATCACTGCCAGCACTCAGCTCTAGCATAAAAAACTGACCAGCCTTTGGCACAAGTGCAGACTTGAGGGTTTTCAGGGTAGCCACGAAGTGATCCTTTGCCACCTCTTGGTTGTCGATAAGGATAGCCTCAGAAAATCTACTCAAATTTTATATCAAGAACTTCGAGTTCCATAGTCCGGGCCGGAGTCATTACCGAGACTTCATCTCCGACATACTTGCCTATCAAAGCACGTCCAATCGGTGATGTTACCGAAATTCTGCCGTTTTTTACATCACCCTCATCAGGGCCTACCAGCATGTAGCATTTTTCTTCATCACTATCCAGATCAAAAAGGCGCACAGTAGCACCGAATACAATTTTATCACTTGTAATGCGCGAAGGATCTATAACCTCGGCCAAGGCGAGCTTTTCCTGAAGTTCTGAGATACGCCCGGCAATAAAGGACTGGCGTTCTTTGGCTGCGTGATATTCGGCATTTTCTGAAAGGTCTCCATGAGCACGGGCTTCGGCAATATCCTTTATATTCTTAGACCTCTCAACCTTCAGAAGATGATTCAGCTCGCTATCTAGTTTTTTGTATCCTGAGGGAGTCATTGGTATTTTTTGCATCTTAGTTACCTCGGAGTTAATAGTTTAATAATATAGCACATATCAGGTTTCAGCCCAAATTATTTTTTCAATACACAGTTTTATCATGAATCGCCTCTAGTCATAATGCACCGACAATCTAATTTTTACCTCAGGATGTATTGCATAGCAGCCATTTTTATCTTTTGCAAAAAATCCTGTAATCCCCGAAGTCGGCCCTCGGCAGTATTGCCCGATCGTCCATCTGAAATTTTTCTTCCACTTTATAAATCACCTTAATCTCATCATCTTCAGTCTAAGCTTACGAATAACTTTAGGCAGGTATCCCCGAAGCAGAGACAGAGGCCGGTTCGGAAAAATAACAGCCTGGTAGTAGCTCTGTTCTTCGACCCTCCACCTTCTGAACCACTCAAAATAAGAGACGTAATTTATTTCACGGATTTCGCTTAAATTGAAAGCCCGCTTTAGCGCCATGAACAAAAGAAGATTTCCAGGGGAACAATTGCAGTGTTTCGAGTTGTATGCGATCTTATAGGCCATTTGAACTCCATCAATTTTAAGCATATAAAGTCCTGCAAGTGGTTTGCCTTCGGACTTCAACCAGTGCCACTCAAGCCAGCGTCGCTTGGCAAGCCTCCGGACAAGCGTCTTATTAAAAGCGACAAGAGACGGCGACAGTTTAATAGCTACTCCACCAGGTCGCCCTTTCCACCCAATTGCCTCCAGTTCGATAAAGTGGATCAATTCATCTTCGCTCACATCTGCGCCAGTAACAATTTCCATCGTGACATCCGGTAACTGGTTCAGTTTCCTCTCAGCCCTCAATAGCTTTCTTCGATAGTTCTTTCCAAGTGTTTTTTCATAAGCGATAAAATCACCACTAGTGTCCACACAGGAGTCAGGTTTATCCCCCTCAATAAAACAGATACTGCCCTTGATGCCTTTCCTAAGCAACTTTAACAAAGGAGAATTCGGTAAAATACCCTTGATTCTCAGGAAAAATCGATCAGGAAATTCACGCCACACAGCTTCTATAATGGACTGAAGAATCTCTGTCTCGCAGTCTGGCCTCAGACAAAAACCTACTCCTGCATGCACTGTATTAATACTCGGAGGACGCAGTTTAAGCCGTCTTAACCCAAAGACGCTGTAGGGGTTAACCAAAAGCGGAAGCACACCGACAAGTTCCAGGCCATCAAGAGCAAAAAAACAACGAAACGACTGTCCTGGTTTCAGGCAATGTTCAAAATAAGATGCCACCCAAGCGTGTGAGAGCATTACCCGCTTCTGCGACGCTCTTTCTGCAAGTTCGTCCCAAGCATCGGCATACCGCTCAAGCCCGGCAACCGTATTGATCACTTCTACAGAAAAACTCAACCTGTCCCTCCATGACCTTCGGTACAGTTGAAGTTTTGCAATACATTTATATCAACAGCATATCTCTACCTGGATTAATCAAGAACAGTTTCGTCAACGATTCTGGTCTTGTAACGAAAACTGAATAACAAAATTACCGGAAATATGAGGCATGAAGAGACCTCCCCCAGAATGATAGACAGCGGGAGCTTCCATAGTTTGCCGCCTAGCTGATCCAATCTGAAAATGTTTTTATCTTCATCTAGTATGCAGGTTTTCTTCACCGTATAGGCTAAATAGTTAAAAGTTCCCAGTGTACCGTGTGGAGGGACTACGGCAATGTCAAATTTTTTTCTCAAAAGAGTGATTAAAGTCTTCAGGTAGGCATTCTTTTTTGTGAAATCCAAAACGATTATTTCATCAGCATCAACATCTGAAAAGAGGTTGAGACGATTTATCGTCACCAGTAAACATATATAAGGATTTTCTACCTGTTCTCGAATTTGTTTAATAGTATTTTCAAATGACGAGATATCACCAGCGGGTATCACTATAAACCGTTTATAGGCAGAGATGTTTTTTATATAGTCATTATTTTTATTTGGCAAACTGGTCTCGTAACTATATTTTCCCCACTTATTACGAATAAAATCCACAATAGATAACATCTGGAGTTTTGCCATCTTGGTCCTGCCGGAAATCCAAAGTGAGCAATTCTTTTTAGTAGCTGTTCGGACAATATTAAAGAGAGATAAAATACGGTTTAACTTTCTTGTATGCTTGCTAAAAACTAGCAGCCGGTTTCTAACCTCATAATATCCATTAGCAGGAGACCAGACTCGTCTTTCGGAAAATGAGCGATGATAAGCAACTGATAGAGTCGCAGCAACAACTCTATAACCGTGACGTCTAAACGAAATCCCCCACTCCATGTCATCCCAGTAAACAAAACATCGCTCATCCATGAGCCCCACTTTTTTAATAGCCGAAACCCTTGCCATTGCAGAACACCCTGCAACGGCAGTGACGTCATAATAATCTTTCAATCCTTCCCTGTTTGGAATATTTCTCAGGTGGGGTAAAACTGTTCCATATCTCCAGCTCATGTTTACCCCTATTTCCACAATATTGTCCGGTGCATCAGGGTTCATGATCTTGGATCCGACCAATCCTATGTCCAGATCCAGCTCTGCAACATTAACCAGTTCTCCAAGCGTTTCTGGCTCAACCAATGCATCATTGTCAAGAAGCCAGATGTAATCAAAATCTCCAGCTGTCCCTTCAAGGATGTATCTAAGCCCTGAATTAAACCCGCCAGTGCTGCCAAGATTTTCTTTGTTCTGGCGCACTATTACCTCTGGGAATTGATCTCTTACAACTTCTACCGAACCGTCTGTAGAGGCATTGTCTACAAGAACTATTTTATAGCGGTTGCGGTCGTACTCCAAATTTCGTAATGCGTTAAAAAGATTAATAAGATCAGCTTTTCTGTTCCAGTTATTTACAAGAATTGCAACAAAGGGTAGTACAGGATTATTTGTATTTGTCATAATTGTCCTTAATATTTATTTAAACTCTATGTTATGAATCAAACATGAGTTGATTTTCCAACGATTAGTGATTTTATTTTTTTAGGCACCAGCCCTAAAACAGGCCGAACAGACCAGAAGGTTGAACTATAGATATTTTGCACCTTTTGATCTACAACTTTCCTTTTTTTCTTAATTGCAGGAATAAGCTTTAGGAATAATATAAATCCTGTTAAAGGATAAAAAATGCTGGGGACTCCTTCTTTTCTGAATCTCAACATATTCCAGAAAACAGTCCGGAAAAGCAGAGCAGGTATTTGCTTCCACGGAAAAGACAAATAAATTATTGCCAATTCATTTCTTGTTGTATAAGTCCTCAACCGTTTAAAGCTTCTGTTTATAGTTGAAGTTCTATGATTTACAACACACTTTTCAAAATATTTAATATCAAATCCTGCATCTAATACCCTTATGCCATACTCCCATTCATGGGAATATATAAACATCCAACTTCCATAACCTCCCACTTTAGTTATAACATCTCTTTTAATTATCGCTCCGGCTCCTATAAACCCTATCCAATCCTGCAGGTGTGTAAGGTTTTCGGTCTTAAAAGCTCCTCCTATTATTTTACAGGCCAAAATTCCTATGTTTTTATTCTCTTCCATAAAAACAACAGCATCCTTTACTCCCTCAACAGGATGAGAGTCATCATCCAAGACAAGAAAATATTTTCCTCTTCCATTTACAAAGCCATAATTCCACCCTGCAATTCCTACATTTTCGGGTATTCTTATCAATTTAACCTGAGGGAATTCATCTGCAATCATTGCAGATGTTCCATCAGCGGACGCATTGTCGTTAACAATAATCTCTAGTTTTTCTTCAGGATAATCAAGATTATTTATGATGTTGTTTAAAGTTGTTTTTACCTCTTCTTTCCTGTTATATGCAAGTATATTGACAGTTAGTAAGGGAAGTTCTGTTTCAACCATTTAAAAAACCGTCTCAAATACTTCCAATGCTCTTGCTATAATTTGGTCCATGTTGTAGTACTTGTATTCTGCTAGTCTTCCTACAAATATTACATCATCAAGTTTTTCAGATTCGTCTTTGTATTTTATGTACATATTATTATTATCTTCGTTTGGGATTGGATAATACGGATCATTTTTATTAACTTCATAGTCCTGGGGATACTCGTACGAAACAGTTGTTTTTGAAGCTTGTGTGTTTAGAAAATATTTATACTCAGTAATGCGTGTGTAGTCATGGTTTTCAGGATAGTTAACCTGTGCCAATGACTGAAAAAAATCTACGTCATAAGTTTTAGACTTCAGGTTAAGACTTCTGTAACAAAGCTCTCCGAACTTAAAATCAAAGAACTCATCAATACATCCGGTATAAATAAGTTTTTCGAATTTAATTTTATTTTTAATATCTTTATAATTCGTGTTCAGTTCAATTTTTATAAGAGGATTATCCCGTATGTTTTCGATCATGGCTGTATAGCCGTTTTCAGGAATTCCCTGGTATTTATCCTGAAAATACCTGTCATCCCTACTTATATATACAGGCACTCTCGCAGTAACAGAAGAATAAAGTTTTTCCGGACTTAATCCCCACTGTTTTAACGTGTATCCAAGAAACACTTTCTCATAAATATAATTTGATAAAAATTGTAAGCCCTTATCGTCAAACTCTTTCAGTTTGAGAATCGGAATTTTTTCATTATAACCAAAACTTTTGATAAGCTTATCTTCTAATTTAGCTGCCAGGTTAGGTGAAAATACTTTATAGATGGAATTTAAGTTAAAGGGAAGTGGAACTTCTATTCCGTCAACTACCGCTCTGACTTTATGATAATATGGGTACCAATCTGTAAATCTACTTAAATAGTCCCATACTTTTTTGCTATTGGTATGAAAGGCGTGAGGTCCGTATTTATGGATAAAAATTCCATTTTTATCTTTAAAATCATAAATATTGCCGGCGATATGATCTCTTTTTTCAATTATCAGTACTTCTTTTTTTAATACGTTTGCTATTCTTTCGGCAATTACAATACCTGACAGGCCTGAGCCCACTATTAGATACATTAATGCTCCTTTATTACTGCCTACTTGCCATTGTCTTTTTGATGCCAATACCAAGCTGTTTCAATAATATTGTTTAGCTCAAAGTATTGTGGCTTCCAATTTAAAATCTCTGTTGCTTTACGTGCGCTTCCCACAAGCACTGCCGGGTCTCCGGATCTTCTTGGAGATGCAACGCTTACAATCTCCCTTCCGGTTATCCTTCTTGCTGTTTCTATCACTTCCATAACTGAAAATCCATTGCCGTTTCCAAGATTGAAAACATCGCTTTTCCCGCCATTAAACAAATGCTCCAAGGCCAATATGTGTGCATCTGCCAGGTCCGTAACGTGAATGTAGTCTCTTATACACGTAGAATCAGGAGTATCATAGTCTGTGCCAAATATTTTTATATTTTCCCTTTTACCAATAGCTGCATCCAGGATCAATGGTATCAAGTGGGTTTCCGGTTCATGCCACTCCCCAATTTCATTATCGGCATCTGCACCGGCTGCATTAAAATATCTTAAAGCAACATACTTTAATCCATAGGCATTACTGTAATCAGACAGAATCTTTTCCACCATCAATTTACTCTGTCCGTACGGATTGATGGGATTTTGAGGGTGATCCTCGGATATTGGAGTTTTTACCGGATTACCATAGGTTGCACAAGTTGAAGAGAAGATAAAGTGTTTCACATCAAACTCTCTCATTACCTGCAAAATATTTAATGTGTTAGCAACGTTGTTTATGTAGTATTTCTGAGGATCTTCAACCGACTCTCCAACATATGCAAGAGCTGCAAAATGCATAACAGCCTTGATAGAATTTTTCTTAAAGACGAGCCTTATTTGTTCAATATCAGCCAGGTCACCTAAGATAAAATCCCCCCACTTGACAAACTCTCTATGACCATAGATTAAATTATCAAATACAGCGGTTTTATAACCTTTTTTATTTAAAAGCTTGTTTATATGCGAACCGATATAGCCTGCACCACCAACAACAAGTATCATATGTATGTCCTTTGTTTATAAAACTTTTTTAAAACTGTTCTTTTATAGGTCTTAAGCAGATGAATTGATACTAAAAAAATAATTCTAATTATATTTAAATGAGATATAATAATATGATATATTTTAAAAGTCAATTTTTGATGGCTTTTTTGATGGCTAAAATCAATAAAATAAAAGACCCTAATTTTGACCGCTATTTTTAGAAAACATGTCTTAAGGATTACCTAACATAATTGCTGTTAAATTTTTAATAGACGACTTTTTATGAGACTGTCCATATCACTATAGAGCTTTTCATCCTAATATAGGTCGATTTTTCGTGATCCTTTAATAGAAAGGGTAGGGTGGCTTGTTAGAGCTAAAGAAAAAATAAATTGACATTTTTTCTTGACACATGGCGCTTTATATGCTAATTTAGATTATAAATAAGGATAAAATACACTTAGGCGACGGTTTCGGTAAAACTGAAACCGTATTTCTATTTTTTACACATTTTATACAAAAAAGTGATTTTTGAAAGGTAGACTTGTGAAAAACAGCAATAGCGGATTCTCGCTGAATAAATTAGGCAGAACGTTGAATGCAGCGGTTCAGTTCAAGTTCTTAAATAAAAGAAATATAATAAAAGTTGGACACCGAATCACCCACAAGTGTAACTACAAGTGTTCCTATTGTTCTGTTTGGAATGATAAAATAGAAGAATTAAATAGCGAGCAAATTCTTAAGCTTGTTGATGAAGTCGCTGAAGCAGGTTGCGTAGCCTATGCCATAACCGGAGGCGAACCCCTTGTAAGAAAAGACCTTCCTCAAATCTTAAAGCGAATAAAAGAAAGGGGTATGGTAGCTAAACTTGTTACAAATGGTTCTCTTGTATCAAAGAGAATTGATGAGATTGCTGATCATGTGGATGTTTTGACTTTTTCGTTTGATTCCATAAATCAGAATGTTCCTGAGGAGTTAGGAATCATAAAAGTTCTTGATGATACCGTAATCGATGGGATTAAAGCTGCAGTTGAGAGAATTCCACACGTTGGATTTAATACAGTTTTAACGAAGCTAACATTGGATGAACTTGATGACATCGTTGAAATTGCCAAAAAGCTTGGCATAAAATCTCTCACATTTTCCCCAATGCTGACACACTTTGATTATAAAAGCCCAGAGGAATACTCCAAAAAATACGGCGAAATTTACGGCAGTATAGAACGATATAGAAATACCATCTTGAAATTGAGAGAACTGCGTGATAAAGGTTATCCAATTATGATGAGTAATCTGTTGCTTGATGCAATGTACACGTTTAAAGTCCCAAAGATGAAATGTATTGCGATATATATGCAGTGTAGCATTTCTCCCGATGGAAGACTGGGACCGTGTTTTGAGTTTTCTAAGGAGCTAACGGATTCATACAACAATAAAAGTTTCAAGGAACTTTGGGAAGAACTTGGCGACCACGTGGCCTTCTCCGATAATTGCAAGGGTTGTCTTTTGCACTGTTATTTTGAGCCAAGCGCTATATTTTCAGGAAATCCTAAAGCAATTTTTTCGCCAGGTTCGTATAGAAAAAGATATATTAATGCTCTTTTTAATCGAAAATAGTAAATATTAACTCAGAAATTTATCCCTAACTAACGAAGGTAAGGTTTTATGAAAGTTTTACTTATACATCCCCCAATTAGCATGACAGAGTCTACGCTCCCCTACTTCAACTCACTGCCGCTAGGGCTTGGATTTATTGCAGCAGTGCTCGAAAAAAACAATATTGATGTCAAAATACTTGATGGTTATGTTTTAGGGCTTAATGCTCAACAGCTTGAAAAGGAACTTGATACCTACTCACCGGATATAGTCGGAGTGAGTGTTGTAACGCCACGAGCGAAACAAGGTTTGGAAATAGCCAGGGTAGTCAAAAAACACAACCCGAAGACACACGTGGTGCTTGGTGGCCCGCATGTTTCCGCCCTTGGAGAAGATGTTATTATTGAAGATGAAGTAGATATAGGCGTCGTCGGAGAAGGTGAGGCGACCATGCTCGAACTTGTAGATGTACTAAAAAATGGAGGAGATTTAAGTAAAGTAAATGGCATTTTATATCGTGAAGATGGCGAGGTGAAAAGAACGAAGCCTCGGGAGCTTCTCAAGGACCTGGACCAACTTCCTCACCCGGCGTATCACATGTTGCCAATAGATAAAGGCAAATACAATCCGCCTGGCGCATGGTCGAGGGGACGGAAAGGCAATTATGCCAATATGACGACAAGTCGTGGCTGTCCGCATAAATGCTCATACTGTGACGTCCATGTTACTTTTGGTAATAATTATCGGGTGCATAGTCCTGAGTATGTTGTGGAAGAATTGGAATATTTATATAAAAAATTCAACGTTTCTAACTTCTCATTTAGGGACAGCATATTCACTTTAAATAAAAAACGAATAATGCGGATATGTGAACTAATCATAGAACGCGGGCTGAATAAGAAGATCTCCTGGGTCTGTAATGGCCGGGTTAATTATGTTGATGAAGAAGTGCTTAAAGCCATGAAGTCCGCTGGCTGTTGGCAGGTGCAGTATGGTGTGGAGTCGGGGAACCAGGAAATACTAAACAAGGCTTCCAGGGGAACAACAATTCCACAGATCAAAGCAGCCTTTGCTGCGACCAAAAAAGCTGGTCTGAATGTCCATGGGTACTTTATGGTTGGACTGCCTGGGGAAACAAAAGAAACTGTCAAAGACACTGTGAATCTTGCAAAAGCAATAAGTCCCGATCTAATAGGATTTTCAGTCGCAATTCCATTTCCTGGTACGGAGTTTTACAAGTGGGCTGTAAAACATGACCACCTCAAAATAGAGGACTGGAATAGTTTCGTATATAATACAGCTATTGTTGAAACGCCCCAAATGAGTATTAATGATGTTCTTAAAGCACAGAAATGGGCTTTAAGAAGCTATTATCTGAGACCATCAATAATATTTAGGCGTATCATGAAAATACGGTCACTGAACGATCTTAAAACCAATCTGGTATATGCAAAAATACTACTTTTTAGTGTGAAGGATATATATCGTAACTAGAGCTAATAGTTGTACATAAAATTCATATCTACGGCTGCGGAAAGTGTTTTTTTCTATAGTTCGTAGTCTACCTTGGCAACGGAAGAGCAAAGCCGTCTAATTTCTTTTACAACTGTCATATGATTCGGATGAACCAAATACTTTTGCAGGTGGTCAAGTGAATCAAATGTGGAGTCAAGAATAATGTCGTATGACCTTTGGGATGGAAGCAGATCGAAGGCCACCACACATTCTTTCATAAGCCCTTCTGTTGTTTCTTTAAGCTCTTTCAAACTCTTAGCTAGTTGCTGGGTGTTATCAGCCGACACTTCTGGGTTTATTTTGAAAAATACCGTATGTTTTATCATCTAATTTTTTTCAATATCCTTTATATGAATTTAAGATGTCAATAAATTATAATAACATATTATGAAACAAGGTAAAAATACAAGGTTCCTTCTTCTTGTTGCAGTCTTCACTCTTGGCATTTCTCTCGGTTTGTTTTTCTGGGGTAAAATAACACTACCATTTGAAAATCCCTGGGGGCTTGTCGGGGGCCTCACGGTTGCAAAGTACAATCCTACAAATGACTCCATTCGGTTCGCAGTTTTTCTGTTACTTCCTCTGCTGATATTAACTACTATATATCTGCTGAATATCAGATCCCTAAGCGATATTTATTTTGGAGGGGGAAAAGCAGATAATCTTGTGCAGGATCTTTCAGACGATTTACCATTACCATCAATTAATAAAAAAATATTTGTTATGATTTTACTCTGTTATGCAGTAATCTCTTCGGTCAATATTCCAAATTACAGGTCTACAGGGTTATTTGATGCGATGCATGAAGGTGAAACTTTAGGGCCAGCTATATCTTACATGGCCGGAGAGAAACCGTATAAAGATATTATTTTTCTGCATGGTGTTTTTGAGAACCCTGTTCGTTCAGTAGTGGCATTTAAACTCTTTGGCAAATCTATAGGTTCAGTGAGAGCTTTGGAGTCTATAATTAAAGTATTTTTATTTATAATGCTCTCCATCTTCTTGATGAAAATATTTCGTGGAAACTATCTATATTATCTTATTGTTTTTCTGACTTTAACTCTTTTCTATAAACACTTGTTTGGTTTTTCAAGAAGAATAATGTTTTTTAAAACCATGGACATAACCACATTTTCATTTCTGGTTACTATTCCTGTATTGTATAGTTTTACTAATCTCAAACAGATTGATGTCAAAAAATTTGTCACAACTGTTTTTTTCTTTTCTTTTATCCCGCTGGCATCCTTTGGTTATTCAGCCGACAGGGGGGTCTACCTATTTACAACATACATAATTGTATCTCCTATTTTATACTTTCTATTCTTTCATAAAAGCGCATTTAGAACGCACTATTTGGTTTCTTCGTTTCTTGGGCTTTTATCGGCAGTATTTTTGTTAAACGTTTTGTTCCGTGGAGCTTTTTATGATTTTTTTGAATATACATTTTTAATACTGACTAAATATAGGGAGTTGCAGGGTGGGTTTATATATCCTATTCATGAGATAGCTTATTTAGTAGTGTGTATCCTTATAGCTGCAAATGCATTTTGGGTTACATATAAATTCATACAGGAACTACATCTGAATAACAGAAAATTCAAAGTTGCATTTAGAAGATTTATTGAAAAATATTTTATAGAATTTTGTTTATTGCTGATGTCGGTATTCTTTTACAAAAGTGCATTAGGCCGTTCAGACTGGATGCATGTTGGTTATAGCTCTCCACTGACTTACATCCTATCTATGTATATTTTAATAAAACATTATATTCATGGTATGCTTCAAAAAAACAGCTTAAAGACTTTCAAGAAAATACTCACATATGCAATTACTTTTGTTGTTGTACTCGGTTCTGTCGGTGGTGTTTATAGAATATATAAAAAGGACCTGCTTACCAAACAATTTCCGATTAACATAGAAGATTCCGAGTTTATTCTTGAAAAGTACAAAGCAACAATCTCATTTTTAAAGAACAATTTAAAAGATGATGAAAAATTTTTTACTTTTACAAATGAAGCATGCTGGTACTATTTTATTGATCAGCCAGCACCAACACGGTTTCCTTGTTTAATATATGCTGCACCTTCTTTCTATCAACTAGAAGTAGTTGAAGATCTAAAAAAGGCTAATATCAAGTACGTACTGTATACAAATACTGATTGGTTTAACTCCGTCAGTGGGTTTAAGTTCGAAGGGTTTTCCAATGAAGTTAGATTTCCAATAGTTCTTGACTACCTAAAGAAAAACTTTGTTTTTTATAAAAAGATTGATGACAATGAAATATGGATCAGAAAGTTTAAGCAAAAAAAAGATTCAGCCATAATCAGCCTAAAATAATAACTATGCAGATGCTTGTCCTTTCCCCTGTGTCAGGATAGGTGTCCGGTAAATTAAGCCATGCACATTACTAACCTT
>VAPH01019041.1_pt1 | contig 23356 bp, 23 predicted proteins | sample 3393861 | NCBI WGS metagenome assembly VAPH01 (sample SAMN08290439, study PRJNA428436) | hydrothermal vent metagenome | isolation source: Deep-sea hydrothermal vent chimney | place: Atlantic Ocean: South-mid Altantic Ridge | reverse complement strand
CTTTACTTTTTTCTTTACGTCTCACGTCTTGCCACGTGCCTTATCGATTAATGCTTCTTTTTGCTGAGAATACGCTTGACGGCTCCACGAACGAGTTCCGGAATATTCTTGTTTTTTTCAAGGCGGCCAAGGTCCTTTTTTTTGATTCGGTTTACAAAACTTACTGAAACTCCAGGAGGAGTTTTTGGGTTTGTCACCAGCGCAAATAAGATGGAGTAGTTTTTCATCCAGTCCCGGTTTTTAGATATAATCCTGAGTAGCTCTTCAGGAGTATTCCGGTTTATAGCGAGAAGCTCCACTTCGATTTCCGTAAACTTAGGGTTCATCATTACCATTCTCAGGACTTCCTTGTTTGAGTCCTTTAAGAGCAGTGACCTAACCTCTCTGTTACCTCTAAGGGCAAGATGAATGCGCTCACCAACATTCATGTTTTGTATACACTGAAGTAGAGTCTGCTTCTTCTCCTCGGGCGGCTTAGACTTTTTTTCCTCTTTGGCTACCTGAAAATCGGCCTGTGTAGGAACCGGAAGATTCAGAATTCCGCTTGCCTCCAGTCTGATATCCTCTGGTGTGCTGTGATGGTTAAGCAGCAGCTTTAGGATTTCTGGTTTATTTTTGTTTGCAGAAAAGACGTCCGAGAAAAACTCTGGATCCAGAGCGCCTTCCCAAAGAATAATATCCAACGTATCCTCTGAGATGGAAGCAAAGTCAAGGCTTATCTGTTTAGGCGTTTCTGTCATATCGTTTTTTTTGTGAAATAAACAAGAAATTCTACATTACCCTTTGCACCGGATATGGGTGAACATATTATACCGTGTGAGAAAAGTCCAAGTTTTTCGGCAAACTCTCTGATTTCTCTAACCACCATCTCGTGTTTTTGGGAATCGCGCACCACGCCGCCTTTTCCAACCTCTCCTTTTCCGACCTCGAACTGGGGCTTAATCAGAGCTATTAGCCCACCTGTATTAGAAAAAAAATCAAGAGCCCTTGGAATAACAAGCCGAAGCGATATGAAGGAAACATCTATAACCACGAGATCAATCGGCTCTTGAACAGCTTCTCGCTTCAGATAGCGTATATTGGTTTTCTCCAAAACAGTAACTCTGGGATCCTGTCTAAGAGACCAATCCAACTGGCCATATCCTACATCCACCGCAATAACACGAGCCGCACCGCGCTTAAGCAGACAGTCGGTAAACCCTCCGGTTGAAGAGCCGATATCCATAGCTATCATTCCCGCCGGATCGACCTGAAATGCCTCAAGAGCCGCGGCCAACTTAATACCACCGCGACTTACGTAGGGAAAATCCTCCCTAACAGTGATAGATGCCTCTGCTGGTACAGTAACTCCAGCCTTGTCCACTCTTCGGCCTTCAACCACAACACGTCCGCTCATAATCAAAGACTGAGCCTTATGACGACTACAGACAAGCCCACGCTCTACCAGCAAGCGATCTATGCGTACCTTTTTGGAATAAAGGGTAAGTGGAGGGGAGAGGCTAAGTGGAACAACTACCGGCACAATGCCGGACTGATCATCCGACGGTGATCTGTCTTTGCTCATTAAGGTTATATCAAGTTATAAAGTTTTAGTTAGAAAATTTTTAGCCGCTTTTGCAATACCTTCGGCGTTAAGACCAAGTTGTGCCATCAATGATGATTGACGTCCCTGCTCGATAAAGCGGTCTGGAATGCCTAATCTTTTTATTCTAAGACCATCAATATCACAATCAGTAAGATACTCAAGAACAGCGCTTCCAAAGCCACCTTGCAGAGCGTTTTCCTCTACTGTAAGTACTGTCTTAATTTTCTGTGCAAGGGATCCTATCAGATCCTCGTCAAGGGGTTTTACAAATCTGGCATCCAGAACGGTAGCGCTTATATCACTGTGCTGTTTAAGCATCTTCGCGGCTTCCATAGCTGCCTTTACTCTACTGCCAATGGCTATTATCAGAATCTCATCGCCTTCCATTAACACCTTGGCTTTGCCAACCGGAATCGTGGTAATTTCATCCTCCATTTCCACGCCTTGGGCTCTGCCTCGTGGAAACCTAAAGGCTGACGGACCTTTGTGCTCCAAGGCAGTCTTAAGCATTCTGCACAGATCGTTTTCATCTTTTGGCGCCATTATCATGAGGTTGGGGATATGCCTTAGATAGCTCATATCGAATACGCCGTGATGTGTGGGGCCGTCCTCGCCTACAAGCCCGGCACGGTCCAGCGCAAAAGTCACTGGAAGGTTCTGCAGACAAACATCGTGAATTATTTGATCATAGCCTCTTTGTAAAAATGTGGAATAAATAGCCACCACCGGCCGAAGTCCTTCACAGGCAAGCCCAGCCGCAAACGTAACTGCATGTGGCTCGGCAATGCCCACATCGTAAAACCTGCGCGGAAATGCACTTGCGAACTCGTAAAGACCGGTGCCTTCTGTCATTGCTGCGGTTATGGCCACTATTTTTTTATCATTGCGGGCCAGCTCACACAACGTCTCTCCAAAGATACGACTATAGGGTGGAGAACCTTTCCTGCTGCTGGGTTCTCCTGTTTCTGTATCGAAAGGGTCTACGCCGTGAAAAAGACTGGGTTCTTTTTCCGCCGGCTCATACCCTTTTCCCTTTTGGGTTATAACATGAATCAGGGTAGGCCGATTCCGGTCGAGGTTGCGTACCCTTTTAAATGCATGCACCAAATCCTCTATTCTGTGCCCATCCACAGGACCCACATATTCAAAGCCAAGTTCCTCAAACAGCATGCCCGGTGTGACCAGACCCTTAACAGTGCCCTTGGCCCTATGTGCAATGCGAATCATGGACTCGCCTACAGAGGGTATTCCTTCTAACAGATGCTTGGTCTCCTGCTTCAGCTTACTATAAAGTGTCCCTGTTATCATTCGCTTCAAGTAGCTGGAAAGTGCGCCTACATTCGGAGATATCGACATATCGTTATCGTTTAGAACCACAAAAAGCTTCTTTTTGATATGTCCTGCGTGATTTAAACCCTCAAAGGCCAACCCGGCTGTCAGAGCTCCATCGCCGATAACAGCTATCACATCTCCAGAGATTTCAGCACGTCTTTTACCTTCCATAATACCCAGCGCAGCGGATATGGATGTGGAACTATGGCCGGTTCCAAAAGGGTCGTGTATGCTTTCCGAGCGTTTCGGAAAACCTGAAAGACCGCCTTCTTTTCGTATGGTCTCAAAGCGATCCCGGCGACCTGTAAGCAATTTGTGCGCGTAAGCCTGATGCCCCACGTCCCATATGATACTGTCTTTGGGAGACTCAAACACGTGATGTAGCGCAACTGTAAGCTCAATCGAACCGAGATTAGATGCCAGATGTCCTCCGTTTAATGAGACCCTTTCTACTATCAGATCCCGCACCTCATCGGCAAGCTGAGTGAGTTCATCCAGTGAAAGCGGTTTCAGATCCGCAGGTTCGTTAATGTTATTAATGATTGACATCAGTTCTTTCGATCCACTATATATTTGGCAAGAGTTCTCAGTACCCAGGCTGATTCGCCAAAGGGTTCCAGGGCATCTGCGGCTTCTGTCGCCAGACGGTCTGCCAGGCACCGTGCCTCGTCAATGCCGTAGAGAGCTGGATAGGTTTTTTTACCCCTGGTAATATCAGATGTAGACTTTCCCAGTTCCTCTCTGGTTCCGGTAACATCCAGTATATCGTCCGCCACCTGAAAGGCCAGACCTATCCGGGAGCCATAAATCTCCATAGCGGAAATTTTGTCATTAGCAGAACCGGCCAGGATTGCTCCTGAAACCACTGATGCACGTATTAAGGCTGATGTTTTCCGAAGATGTATATCCTCCAGAGCTTGCCGGTCGATACTCTTTCCTTCTGATAGTATATCAGCCACCTGTCCGCCCACCATGCCTGATGATCCTGAACTATATGCTATTTCCGAGATTATTTTATTTCTCCTGCCCGGCTCTATGCCGTTAAATATTTTATCGTCTGACAGAACCTCGAACGCCTGGGTTAAAAGCGCATCCCCTGCAAGAATAGCTACAGCATCTCCAAAAACCTTATGGTTTGTGGGACTGCCGCGGCGGAAGTCGTCATCATCCATAGCTGGCAGATCATCGTGTATAAGAGAATATGTATGAATCATCTCTATTGCCGCCCCCATAGCGATTGCGGCTTCATCAGCGTCAGAGGTAGAGATAGTACTACTACAACATGTCTCATATGCGGCAATGGCCAGAATCGGCCTAAGACGTTTGCCTCCGGCAAATACAGAATATTTCATCGCCTCCAGCAACTTAGACGGCGCATCAATGGAAGAAAGGTACTCCTCGATAAATGCGTCAACCTTGGTTTTACGGCTCTTCAGGTATTCCTTTAAATCCATCATTTTCGTTTCCGCCATCAAAGGGCGCATGCCGTACTCCTGCTTTATCATCCTTAAGAAGTATCTCGACTTTCCCTTCAGCTTCTTCAAGCTTGGCAGTAAGAAAACGCGAGAGTTTTATTCCCTCTTCAAAGGCTTTCAGTGAGCCATCCAGAGACATGTCACCGCGCTCCATTTGTGAGACCACTTCTTCAAGGCGTTTCAGCGCATCCTCGAAGGTCATCGTGTATTATCTTTTTTTTGGGGCTTTCTAGTCAAGTAAACTTTAATGATTTTCTTTGCAAAAAGCACTTTACTCTTTACTTTCAGATTGTTTTTGTGGTAAAAATTAAAGATTTTCCATGGATTATTTCAGGTACAAACACGGTCGGCTCTATGCCGAAGATGTAGAAGTTTTCTCTATTGCAGAAAGCGTCGGAACCCCTTTCTACGTATATAGTCATGCTACTGTTATACGTCACATACAGGCAGTCAAAGAAGCTCTGGCAGAGTATCCACATATTTTCTGTTACGCCCTTAAAGCCAATTCTAACAGCGCTATTTTAAGAATACTTGCCAAAGAAGGTATCGGCGCCGATATCGTCTCAGGCGGTGAACTTTATAGAGCGAGGAAGGCCGGTATTGCCGGTAAAAAAATCATTTATGCCGGTGTTGGTAAAACCGATGCGGAGATTCGTGCTGCTATAAAGGCAGGCATTTTAATGTTCAATGTGGAAAGCAGTGATGAACTGCGGGCCATTGACCGTGTGGCCGGCTATATGAGGAAAAAGGCGCCGATTGCACTTCGTGTGAATCCAGATATTGACGCTGGGACGCATCCATATATTACCACCGGCATGAAAAAGTACAAATTTGGAATGCCGATTGAAGAGGCTCTGGACGCCTATCGGCTTGCCAGCCGCTTGAAAAATATCAAGATCATGGGTATACACAAGCATATAGGATCGCAGTTGACAGAATTAGCTCCGTTTCTGGAGTCGGCAAATAAAATTGTAGCTTTTATCGATCAGCTAAAACACGAGGGTATTCATATTAAATACTTCGATGTGGGAGGAGGACTAGGTATCAGGTATGATGACGAGACTCCACCAGAACCTGCTGAATTATTTGAGAGTCTCATACCTATAATACGACCGACCGGATGCACATTGATAATTGAGCCGGGACGGTCAATAATGGGAAACGCAGGTATGCTGATTACACGAGTACTCTACCTCAAGCAAAATGAATTAAAAAACTTCGTGATCGTGGATGCCGGGATGAACGATCTTGTACGTCCCAGCCTTTACGAGGCATTTCACAAAATCGAACCGGTTGTTAAGAAAAGACGCGCCGATATTCGTGCTGATATTGTCGGCCCTATATGTGAATCCGGCGACTTTTTTGCCAAAGATCGAGTGCTGGTAGCTGTAAAACAGGGAGAGCTTCTGGGTGTTCGCTCAGCCGGAGCATACGGCTTTACCATGTCATCTAACTACAACTCGCGTCCACGCGTTGCAGAGGTTCTGGTAAAAGGCAGTAATTTTTACGTTATAAGAAAACGCGAATCATACGCAGATCTCATAGAACATGACCGTATACCCGCCTTTTTGAAAAAAAATTAAACCCAAATTGAAAATTAACTTTACAAAAATGCACGGCGCAGGCAATGATTTCATTGTTATCGATTGCAGGCGCGAGTCGCAGGCATATGGAATTTTTAATTCACCCGAAAATGCCAGTGATACGGCCAAAAAACTCTGCCGCAGGAGGTTTGCAATAGGAGCAGATCAACTTCTTCTTTTATTGGATTCTGTTCAGGCAGATTTCAAGATGGCCATATATAACGCCGATGGCAGCGAGGTGGAGATGTGCGGAAACGGAATCAGGTGTTTTGCAAAATACATATGGAACCGCGAGATTTCAAACAATCAGGTTTTAAACGTCGAGACATCTGCCGGAATCATCCGGGCCAAACATAATGGTGATTTTATTGAAGTGGATATGGGAAAACCAGTGCTTGATGGCCGAAGCATACCAGTAAACACTGACGGTATGGTGATGGACTTTCCGGTAATTGCAGGAGAGGAAGAATTCAGGATTACCTGTGTTGGAATGGGCAATCCACATGCGGTTGTGTTTGTGGATGATGTCGAGAGTTTTCCGGTTGACCGTATTGGTCCTCTTTTAGAAAATGCTTCTTTATTTCCAAACAGAACAAATGTAGAGTTTGTACAGATTATTTCTGAAAAAGAACTTAAAATGAGAGTATGGGAAAGAGGAGCTGGCGAAACTCTTGCCTGTGGTACCGGGGCATGCGCTTCGGCTGTGGCAGCCGCCTTAAAAGGATCCTCAGACAGAGATGTTACTGTACATCTTAAGGGAGGGGATCTTTCGATCTTCTGGAACAAAGACGATCGTGTTTTCATGTCCGGGCCTGCTGCCGAGGTTTTTGAGGGGACAATCAAGATCGCAACGCCATGAATTTCTTATAAATATTAGTGATGATTCTAGATATAATATATAATATATAAACTTTTTACATGTAACTCTTCAGCTATTATTTCCCCCTTTAGTAAGGTGGAATAATAGCTGAAGAGTTAACAACTTTATCATTAAAGAGGTGATGCCAATGTTTGAAGGTTCCATAGTTGCAATTGTTACACCGTTTAAAAACAACAAAGTCGATGAGCCTGCTTTAAAAAAACTAATCGAGTGGCATATAAAGGAAGGTACAAATGCTATTGTGCCTTGCGGGACAACAGGAGAGTCAGCAACACTGGACTATGAAGAACATCATAGAGTAATTGAACTTACAGTAAAAACAGTAAAAGGCAGAGTACCTGTTATCGCTGGGACTGGAGCAAACTCTACAGATGAGGCGATAATGATTACAAGAAAAGCCATGGATGTTGGTGCAGACGGAGCTCTTCTTGTTTCACCTTATTACAATAAACCATCTCAGGAAGGCATTTATCAACATTACAAGGCTATTGCAGAATCGGTGAAAGGTTTTCCTCTGGTTCTTTATAACGTACCCGGACGGACAGCTTCTAACATGCTGCCAACTACTGTAGCAAGACTTGCCCGCATAAAAAATATTGTTGCTATAAAGGAAGCTACCGGAAATATGAGACAGACCAGTGACCTTGTGCGCCTCTGCTTAAAATATAAAAATTTTAATATTATTTCAGGTGATGATTTCACAACATTTTCCATGTGTATGCTAGGAGGTAAAGGCGTTATATCTGTTGTAGCAAACATAATGCCTGGAGCTGTCAGTAAAATGATGGCTGCGATCAAGGCTGGTGAGATTGACGAAGCGCGTAAGATACACTTTATGCTAGAAGAACTAAACGGTACAATGTTCATAGACAGCAATCCGGTTCCGGTAAAAACGGCCTTGTCTATGATGGGAATGATAAAGGAAGAATTTCGACTTCCTCTTTGCAGGATGTCCAGAGAGAACAAGGCAACGCTTAAAAATGTTCTCAAAAAATACAAACTGGTTCGTTAACAGGTCAAAAAAGGAGATTCACTATGGAAAACAAAGAATTTGTCTTCATCGTTACTCACTCAATTGACAGTCCGGAAAGAGCGGCAGGCGCGCTTCAGCTTGCTGCTAATATGCTTGCATTTGACGCCAAAATAGATTTCTTTTTGATGAATGACGGGGTTCATCTTGCACGAAAGGACTTTACAAAGCAGATAACATGGCAAAAAGCTTTTGCTCCTCTTCATGAGTTGATTAAAACTATTACTGAAGATTTTGAATGCAAATTTTATGTCTGCGCTTCATGTGTAGAGCCATACGGTTTAACCGGTGTGGAGTTGATGAACAATGCAGAAATTAAACCCGGCTCTTATCTCGGGCAACTTCTGATGAGCAAGCAGAATCTTACTTTCTAAAATTTAAAATTATTCGTAACTACAGGTAGAGGCGTATTTCAATACGCCTCTACAACTTACTCTCTTCCTGAAACACTCTTACTTCCCTCACTGGAAACCCTGGAAAAATGTCTAAGCAAAAGCAAAAACAAATAAAGAAAGCCGGAAAAACAAGAGGCAGATTGTACCTTATGCGGGCAAAAAGAATTCTGTTCTGCATTTCCGGTATCGCTGTGATCATTGCCGGTCTGTATACAGGTTTTCTGGCAGCCGATATATACGACGGGCTGGAAAGCCTTAGCAAACGGTCAGTATCTCGTTTTTATGCTGCTCCGCTTACGCTCGAAAAAGGCGGAATTATAAGCCGTACAAACTTAGCAGAATATTTGCACCTGCTGGGGTATACAGAACATGACACTGTCGATCAGCCAGGCCAGTTTAATTTAAACGGAAGTGATTGGGAAATTTTCAGCCGCTCTCATATTAGTCCGTCCGGGGGCAGAAATAGATCAAAAATACATTTAAGCCTACGGGACAGCCAAGTACGCTATATCTCTGATTCGGGCCGTACTGTTTCTTTTGTAGAACTTGAATCTCCAATATTAGGCTCTTTTAGTGAAAATGGGGATGTAGCGCGAATTCCTTTCACCCTGAAACAAATTCCACCATTTCTTGTGGACGCTTTTGTATCTGTCGAAGACCGAACTTTTTTTGAGCATCATGGTCTATCCCTTACTTCTATTGTCAGAGCATTTTGGATTAATCTGAGACAAGGAGGATATCGTCAGGGCGGCAGCACCATAACACAGCAGCTTGCAAAAAACATTTTTCTTTCGCGTGATAAAACAATTACAAGAAAGATTAAAGAAGCGCTGATTGCAGTATATATCGAAGCGCGCTTTTCGAAAGACGAAATTCTTGAACTTTATTTTAATGAAGTTTATATGGGCCAGTTCGGAGATTCCGGAGTCTTTGGAGTGGGAGCAGCAGCGCTTCATTATTTCGGCCTGGATGTTTCCGGTATCACATTGGAACAAGCCGCACTTATTGCCGGCACGATAAAGGGACCGAGCTACTACAATCCATTCAGACATCCTAAGCGGGCACTTCAGCGGAGAAACTATGTTCTGGAACGTATGGTTGCAACCGGCAGTCTCTCAAAGGAAGTGGCTGATGAAGTTAGGCAAAGGCCACTAGGTATTCTCGATAAGCCAGGTGGTGTTAACGTATCAGGATACTTTATGGATTACCTATTAAAACGCGACGGCATAAGGTTTCTGCCACCTGCAACAAGCTCAGGCCAAAGACATGTCTTTACCACCCTTGATTTAAGTCTTCAGAGTGCAGCAGAACAGGCCGTGCGCAGAGGTCTGAAAAAGTTAAGAGCCGAAAAAAAAACCGAACAAGCACAAGACCTACAGGCAGCACTTGTGGTCTTGGACCCTGCAACCGGTGCTGTAAAGGCTATGATTGGAGGAGAGGATTTTGGGTATTTCCCGTTTAACAGAGCGGTTCTTGCCATGCGCCAACCCGGCTCAACATTCAAACCGTTTGTCTACGCAACAGCATTTGAATCCCTGCCTGGATTTAATGAGCAGACGCCGTTAAATGACGAACCGATAAGTATCAGTGACCGCCACGGAGGTACCTGGGAACCTAGAAATTACTCAGGAAAATTCCGAGGAAAAGTACCCGCACTGGATGCCTTGTCTTTTTCTATCAACCTGCCGACTGTAGCTCTTGCAAATCAAGTGGGACTGAAACACGTTTCTAGTCTTGCTGAAAAAATGGGCCTTGGAGAAAAAATCAAACCCTTACCCTCTCTTGCGCTTGGCTCTGTAGAAGTGTCTCTGCTGAATCTTGCTACAGCGTTCGCTTCTTTTGCCAATGCAGGAAGACCGGTTGAAGCAACACCAGTGCTAGCCGTTCTGGATAAAGACGGAAAATCAGAAATAAAGCCTGAGCACAGCAGCCTGAAAAGTCAGGTACTCTCAGCTGAAACAGCTTTTCAGGTAACCCATATGCTTCAGGATGTAATTAAACGAGGCACTGGTCGTGGAATTCTTAATTACGGAATAAAAAGCGAATGCGCGGGAAAAACCGGTACCACAAACGATCTGCGGGATGCATGGTTTGCGGGCTACACTTCCGGACTGCTTACAGTGGTCTGGGTAGGCAGAGATAGCGGGAAGTCAATTGGTCTTACCGGAGCGCAGGCAGCGTTGCCCATATGGGCGGATTTTATGAGCTATGCTGATAAAAAATATCCGGCAGGAGTTTTTTCGATGCCGACTTCCATTAGCTTTAAAAAGATTTGCACCGAAACCGGGCTACTTGCTTCGATATCCTGTCCATCTGTTTTAACGCCGATAAATACAGAGGGCATGAGCTACAAGGTTTGCACTGCACACTCCGGTCCGATAGAGCGGATAAAAAATAGGATATTAAAATGGTTGAATGGAAACTTCTGGGAAGAGTCGCCCTAAGGGGACGGTGGAGACAAGGAAAATAAAAAATATAAAAACAGAAAAAACAGTCCCCTTAGGGCTTAGACTTAAGCGCTTGGTTTTCTGCCTCTTTTTTTGGCTTTTGCCTTGGCCTTTGGTTTTTCGATTGAGCCAATGCTTTCAATATATGCTTTTACCGGATTGACGCGTTTCGGGGTTTTCCTAGGCATATCAATACCGGACTTTCTCAGATCGGAAACTATTTTATTTACCTGAAATAAACTAAGTTTTTTTGAGGAAGCAATTTCTGCCGCTGTCATCTCTGAGTAATGCTTATGAACAAACTGTACATCTTTAATGGTAAATCTACGACTTCTTTTTTGTGTCATTTTTTCTCCTCCTTTTAAGGGATTTTCTATTTTTTTTAACAGTCATTCTTATACTGTAGAGCTATAATAACAAATAGCTAATATTTTCTCAAGAGCTTCTCTAATTTACAATGCTTACTTAATTTTAATTTTTAAAAGTCTATAATGCTAATAAAAAAACATTAAAGTAAAACAAGTGTAACTACTTAGACCCGAAATATTCAGTTTTTAGTCTATCCTCTTGAGTAGTTAGTAGTTGACTAACTTTCCAGTATTATCTTACAATTCTATTATCTTATAACACCGGAGGGAGTTATGCTTGCAGAAGTTGTTGATGATATTTCTTCAACTAAAAAGAGGTTAAAGATTCAAATACCCGAAGAAGCTGTATCCAACGAAATTAATTCCGCGTTTCAGCATTTAAACATGAATGCCAAGGTTGCCGGATTTCGCCCTGGTAAAGTTCCGCTCAGCATACTTGAGAGAAAATTTGGCAAGGATGTAAAGGCGCAGGTTATCGAGCGGCTTGTCCCTGACTATTATATGCGCGCACTTAAGGAAACAGAGTTGGTTCCTGTCGCAGATCCCGAGATTGAGTCTCAAATAGAGATAAATTCCGGACAGCCCCTGGATATAGCGTTTACTGTCGAGGTACGACCAAAGTTGGAGAATCTTGATTATGAAGGGATCGAACTTAAGGAGTTCCCTACAGAGCCGACTGATGAAGAGATAGATAAGGCATTTGACAGCATAAGAAAAGAACGCGCCACGCTTGAGCCTGCTGAGATAGCCGAACCCGGAGGATATGTTGTTATTGACTACGAGGCTTTTGACGGAGAGAAGCTGCTGGAGAATGTATCGAGTAAGGATTATCAGTTCGAGCTGGAATCAAAGGATTTGCCTCCTGAGTTTGCTAGAGAAACACTGGGTAAAAAAGCAGGCGATACTTATGAGTTCAGTGTTACTTATCCCAAGGAGCATCCAGGAGAAGATCTGGCTGGAAAAACTGTCATTTTTAAAGTGTTACTAAAAGATGTCAAAAAACAGGTACTGCCAGACCTTGATGATGCCCTGGCCAAGGAATTGGGAATTGATAATTTAGAAAAAATGCGGACCAAAGTTGTCGAGAACATACAGAACATGAAGAAATATTATACACTTGAGTTACAAAAGCGAGAGGCTTCTGAAAAGCTTCTTTTGAGGCATGATTTCGAACTGCCTGAATCCCTGCTTAAACGGGAAATAGAGATTCTCATAGAAGAAACCAAAAGCAAGCAGCAGGGTGATCAATCCCCTGTTAAGAGCGATGAGGAACTTCGGGCCATTGTAGAGCCTGATGCAATAAGAAATCTTAAGGGGCAGACACTGATCGAACTTATAGGTGAAAAGGAAAAGATATCTGTTGAAGAGGACGATATAAAAAAGAGGTTGTTAGAGATTTCCAGAGATTCAGGAATGCAGCCGAAAGCTTTGGTAGAATACTACAGAACAAACCCCGGTGCCCTTGATATGATCCGCTCAAATATTTACGAAACCAAAGTACTTGAAAAAGTGGTTTCCAAGGCAACTTTTGTAAAGGAAAAAGGAGATTAAATTACAATGAATCTTATTCCGATGGTGGTGGAGCAGACAGGTCGAGGCGAACGAGCCTACGATATATATTCCCGTCTTCTCAAAGACAGAATTATTTTTCTTGGCACAACTATCGATGACGTGGTTGCCAATACTGTTATAGCTCAACTCTTGTTTTTGCAAACGGAAGATCCTGATAAAGACATAAATCTTTATATAAATTCCCCAGGCGGGCTTGTAACAGCCGGCTTGGCCATATATGACACTATGCAGTATGTGAAGCCTGATATTGCCACCTACTGCATCGGGCAGGCAGCCAGCATGGGAGCATTACTTCTGACAGCCGGCAGCTCCGGCAAGAGGTTTTCTCTGCCCAATTCCCGAATAATGATTCACCAGCCACTTGGTGGATTTCACGGTCAGGCAACTGACGTGGAAATACACGCACGAGAGATTCTGAAGATGAAAAGTCTTCTTTCTGGAATCTTGGCAAAGCATACCGGTCGGGATATAGAGGTGATAAAGGAAGACACAGAACGTGATTATTTTCTAAGCGGCGATGAGGCCAAGAAATATGGCCTTGTTGATGAAGTTGTCAGCACGCTGAAGCAAGACAAAAAGAAGAGTAAAGAGTAAGGAATGGAGAAAAAGGAAAGACCTTACTCCAAACTCCAATCCTAATAGCCTACCCTGGAGATAAATATGGGAAAAACAAGTAAAAACGTTAATAATAAATTGAACTGTTCGTTCTGCGGCAAAAACCAGGACGAAGTCAAAAAACTGATCGCAGGTCCTTCCGTGCATATTTGCGATGAATGTGTTGACCTATGCAATGAAATTATATCAGAAGAAATTGACTCTATAACCGAACCTGCCGGAACTTTACCGGTTCCTACCCCAAAAGAGATAGAAAAGCTTCTAAGCGGGCACGTAATTGGACAAGGTCAGGCAAAGAAGGTCTTGTCTGTTGCGGTTTACAATCACTACAAACGTATCTCTGACAAAAACGCTGGGGAAGTGGAGATCCAAAAAAGTAACATCCTTCTTATAGGTCCTACAGGCACAGGCAAAACTCTTCTTGCTCAGACCCTTGCCAAAATACTGGATGTTCCATTTACTATCGCCGACGCCACAACACTTACAGAGGCTGGATACGTAGGAGAGGACGTAGAGAACATAATCGTCAATCTTCTGCAAAGAGCTGATTATGATGTCGAGAAGGCACAACGCGGCATTATATATATAGATGAAATTGACAAGATAACCAGGAAAACAGAAAATGTTTCGATAACACGTGATGTTTCAGGAGAGGGAGTACAGCAAGCACTTCTGAAACTGATTGAAGGCACAGTTGCAAATATTCCGCCTCAGGGAGGCCGTAAGCATCCGCAGCAGGAATACGTTCAGATAGACACGTCCAATATACTGTTCATATGCGGTGGCGCTTTTGTGGGCCTTGAAGGGATCGTAGACAGGCGTCTTGGCAAAAAGACAGTGGGTTTCGGAACTGAAGTCATGTCTCAAAAGGACAGAAACTTAAAGCGAATTATGGATGATATAGAGCCTCGAGACCTGCTTCGATACGGCCTCATTCCTGAGTTTGTGGGACGTCTACCCGTGCTTGCCGTGCTTGACGAACTTGAAGAGAATGCTCTTGTAGAAATTCTAACGATACCAAAAAATGCATTGGTTAAACAGTACCAACGCCTCTTGGCCTACGAAAACGTCAAGCTTCGTTTTACTGATGACGCACTTACTTCCATTGCAAAAAAAGCCATAGCACGCAAGACAGGAGCGCGCGGACTGCGAGCAATTCTGGAAGAGTCGATGCTGGATATAATGTATGACATACCATCGCAGAAGGACATATCTGAAGTGATTATCAGCAAAGAGGTTATTGAGCAAAAAGAAAAACCTCTTCTTCTTTACGAAAAGATGGCCGAATCGGCCTGAGTCATTTCTGTCCAAGTGGTCGAAACCAATTTCTAATGTAGGGTCGTATTGCAATACGACCTTACAGCCTAAGTATCTGTCGTTAGAAAATATAAAGTTTATTTTTTTTGAGCGAACTCTGAATTCCGCAGAATGAAAAAATCACATCTCTTTGCCAAAAAAATAGCTGACCTTGGGCATACAGAAAAAAGTGGTCTTGGGCTTTCCTATGCGTTAAGTTCTATGGTGGACAACTTTATCACCAAAACCTGGAGCGCTTCCGAAGATCCAGAAGTTGCTCTTCTGGCCCTTGGAGGATACGGACGTGCGGAGATGGCGCCTTTTTCCGATATAGACCTCATGGTTCTATCCAAAAAATCTCCTTCCGGTAAAGCATTTGAGGAGTCGGCCCGCACCCTGGTTTACACGCTCTGGGACGAGGGGTTTCAGGTAGGCTACTCAATAAGAAGTTTTAAGGACTGCCTGGATATCGGACTTTCAGATAACGACACAAGGACTGCGATTCTGGAGGCACGTTACTTAACAGGAAGTCGTACAGTTTATAAAGGCTTTAAAGATGACATTTATCCCAAACTGCTTAAAACCAAAGCTCGAAAATACATGCAGGAGAAACTCAAAGAGCGTGGCTCCAGGCAAAGTTCTTTTGGTGGTACGCCCTACCTTCTTGAACCGCAGATCAAAGAGGGAGAAGGAGGGTTACGTGACATACATACGGCTTTCTGGTTGATGCGGGTAGCTCACGGCACAGATGGTTTTAGAGGACTGGACACATTTCTTGCAAGAAAAGATGTTATAAAACTTTACGCAGCCTATGATTTCCTGCAAAAAATACGCATACGGCTTCACCTGATAAGTTGGAGAAAAAACGATACCCTGGATTTTGAAAACCAGGACGCTGTAGCTGCGGCTTTAGGTTATGAAACAAAGTTCGGTTTCAGCCCTGCAGAACGTCTTATGCGAAGGTATTACCTTCACGCCCGGGAGGCGGCGGAAATTTCTAAAGATTTGCTGGATCATGCAGTTCGTAGTGTTTTTGGCAAAATAGGCGGCCCGTCCTGGTTTAGGAGAGAGAAACTCTCGCCGCTATTTAGAATTTTAAAAGGTTATCTGATAGCAGAACCAGGTGCTGACATTGCATCCAATCCATCAATTATGATGGAGGCTTTTTGTCTTTTTGCCAGGCACGGAGCCCCGATGAGCCAGGGTCTTAAAAAGCTGATAAAAAATAATCTACGACTTGCAAGCGGACCTCTTAGAAGAGATCAACAAGCAGCGTCTTTTTTTCAGGAGATTCTTTCCGGACCTCGTGTTTACACCACGCTTAAGGAAATGCACTCTATGGGATTTCTGGGCCGCTATATACCTGAATTCGGCCATCTAAAGGCGCTTGTGGTCAGAGAACCGTATCATCGCTACACAGTTGATGAACACTCGCTTCATGCAATTAAAATTCTTGAGTCGCTTTCTGATAAATCCTCGCTGTCTTATGGCAACCTTCTAGAGGAAGTGTTTGATAGATGCATCAAAAAACACGTTCTATACCTTGCTGTGCTCATGCACGATACGGGAAAATCCGAAGGAGAAGAATCTTTTCATGGACATTCTCATACAGAGCTGACAGTTCCTCTTGAAAGACTTAATCTTACACCAGAAGATAGTCGTCTTATAAAATTCCTAGTAAAAAACCATCTGCTTATGTCTAACACAGCTCAGAAGCGCGAAATTGACGACTCAGGAGTTATTTCGGAATTTGCAGATGCAGTGGGTGACATCGAGAGACTACAGTATCTGTTGCTTCTCACCTACGCTGATATCTCAGCTGTACGGCCCGGATTTTGGTCCAGTTGGAAAAAATATTTGATAAGCCGGTTATATAATCGGACTGTTTCTTCTCTAAATGGAGAACTTGACACTGAAAGGATCAAAACCCTTTTGAACAAACTTGACACTGCCGGAAAAAATCTTATGAAAAAACATCTGGACACGTATTCCACGCGCTATCTAAAAAGTACACCGGATGAAATATTGCTTGACGATCTGCAGCTATCTCTCTCTGCACAGGATTTAAAACATTTAAATTTTTCAAAATCTTCAGAACTGAAAGGATTCGGATGTAGAGTCAGAAAACGTCCTGCAATGGGCGGAGCTGAAATTGCCGTATGTGCGCAGGACCGGCCTGGTCTGCTTACCGGATTAAGCGGTATTCTTGCAGCAAACAGCCTCAATATTGTAAAGGCTCAGGTATTCAGCGGGCAGAACGGAATGGTGATAGACAGGTTCTATATCTCGAACTGGGATATCGTCTTATGGGACGGTCTTGAACGTAAAGTAGAAGACGATTTACATGCCTTTGTCGTAGATGACGTATTGAAGATGCCTTCACACAACAGGGGAAAAGCAGCACAAAAAATCGGTATTAAACCTTATATCCTTCTGGACAACGAGACCTCCGAGCAGGTAACTTCACTTGAAATACTCTGTCCGGATCGACTTGGGCTTCTGGCAGATGTATTTAATGCTCTCCATAAGGCCGGCCTGAACGTGGCTTATGCACAGATTGAAACAGACGGAGAAACAGCATCAGACATAGTATATGTTAAAAAAGACTCCAGCGAAAAGCTATTTGCAGTACTTGCTCTTTTGTGGGAGATCCTATAACAGTCTGAAAAAAACGTGGGACTATTATTGAAACCGATGCCTTAATAGATTTTTCTTCTATTTTTCTTCTATTTTACTTTCACTTTATTTTGTGCATAAGTATGTGTAAATCAAGCTACTTTCTACTTTGGTTTCCAGAATTGAAAACCCTGTTTTCCTCAACAAACTCTCTATAATCCAGTCCAAAGTGGAATGCTCTCTTTTTATGTGTTCGATGTATTCTTTTGTGAACTCAGAAGCTGTAGAGCTTTTAATCTCTTCAATTATGGAATTAAAGAAGGAATCATAATTTTCTATATTTGAAGGGTAAATCACATCTTTGAGAAAAAATCTACCTCCTTTTTTTAACAAATTATAAATATTTTTTAATGCAAGTGATTTCCAAAAATCTGGTAAATGATGAAGAGCAAGTTGGGTGAATATTATATCAAATTGTTCAGGTGATTCGTTGTACGTCAGAAAGCCGGCATGATGGAATTCAATATTTTTTATTCCCCTGTCCTTTGCCTTTTTCTTTGCGAACTCCAACATAACAGGAGAAACATCAATAGCAGTTAATTTTTGAGATTTTGCCGCAAGAGCAACTGCAAATTCTCCAGTTCCTGTGCCAATTTCAAGTATGACAGAATCAGATGCTGGTAATGTGTATTTAGTAAGATCATTTATCTCTGCTTTTATATCCCTCAATTTATGCATTCTTGCATCATATCTTGCCACTTCATCGTGATTCTCATAATCGACTCCTATCTGCTGGAGTTCGTTATATTGCCACTCGTTTGTTGTCATAAACTCTCCCAGCCTACCTTTAAGGCAAGATATTATATTTTTTAGTCAGGCATTGTGAATCTGCACAAAATGATCCACCCAACATTCATTAATATATTTTTCCATTCCATGTGGTATAACTGCTTGTTTCCATTCCTCACCACAAAATTCAATCAATGCGTCTTGACTTTCCCATGTAGTAATCAGGACATATTCATCTTTCGCTTGTTCTATTATCTTCCCGAATGATAAAGAAATTAATCCTTTTTGGGCCTTTACTAATGGTAATGAAAGTTGGTCAAAATCTTTTTCAAATTCCTCCCTAAGTCCATCATTAATCTGAACCTTAAACATTCTTACTATCATTGATATCACTCATCCTAATTATTTATCTTGTTAATTCTGTTTATACTGTCAAAAAATAAATTAATCCAAGCTTCTGAACTCAATACAGTCTTCCACTGATATCTGCTGTGTTTGAATATATCGCGTCCCGCCAGACTCTCGGTAACGCCTTGCATAAGTGAAAACTGTTGCGATCCAGTCAGTAAATATAAACCGTTCTTCTCTCGTTGCTGGTCAATAGCCTGCTCCGCAACTAAAGGCAGATCTAATGATATGTAATTATGCTGCGGAAAAACCTTTTTAAGCAGGCTTGTCTTGCCAGTTTGACGACACCCGGTTAGGATCAAAGCAGGTCTTTCTGCCGAGGGCACCGCTAAATTTTTCTCTATATTTCTTTGAATCCACATATCGTATATTTTGTAATACTATTTAGGATATTTCAAGCATTTCATTCTTTCAATTTTTATATCTGTCCAGTCACCGATTATGAAGAATAGAGAAGAAATGTTTTTAGTCTTATTTTATGCACAACTTTTTAAGGATTTAAATTGGAAGCAATTTGCTGGCAATTAAGGCATTTTAAAATTAGTTTTGTGGACTTATGGAGTGACTTTGTAAAACAACCGGTATCTTCAGTATAAAGGCACTCCCCACTCCATATTTACTTTCAACTGCTACCTCACCTCCAAGAACATCAACAACAAGCTTTTTTGTTAGGTACAGCCCAAGTCCTGTGCCTGGAGTAATCACTTTTAAAGAGGTGTCAAGCCTGACAAAAGAATTAAACAATCTGGACATATTTTCTTCTTTTATGCCAATTCCTGTGTCCTTAACTTTTATCTCTACCAGTTCATCGACCTCGTCAACAGTTATAACAATCTTTCCCTTTTCGGTGAATTTAACAGCATTGCTTAGATAGTTAAGAACAGACTGCATAAGCCTCCTCCTGTCGGTGTTCAGCCTCAGGTCTCGATGCATGTTTATTTCAATACCAAGTTTTTTGTTGTCTATCTCTTTTTTAAAACTTAAGATCGCCTCGTTTAGTAGCTCAACAAGCTGAAACTCTTCAGCATAGGGTTCCAGCTTTCCTGCCTCAATTTTTGAGATATCAATTACATCCGTAATGAGTGCTAAAAGGTGTTTGGCTGCACTATAAACGCGCTGAAGATGATCTCTCTGTTCGGCGTTAGTGTCACCGACCATGCCTTGGAGAATAACACCGGTAAAACCTATGATTGAATTAAGAGGGGTACGAAGTTCGTGGGACATAGAAGCTACAAACATGGACTTCAACTGGTCGAGTTCTTTGAGTTGTTTATTTGCATTTTCAAGATCTCTCCTAACTGCGTTAATATCTTTAAGAAGACACTTGAACGCAGTCTCAGTTTTTTCAAGTTCTTTCGTTTTTTTTCCAAGCTCTTCTGTACGTTCCTTGAGCAGATCATTCAAGTGACCACTATGCTTTCTCAATTCTTCTTCAATTTGTTGCTGACGAATAAGATCATGGATTCCCATAAATACACCGATTGGTAGACCTGCCTCATCGTGGATTATCTTTAGCATTATTATATATGTCGCCCCATTGAAGAACCCGCAACAATTACCGAAGATCTTCTCTCTTTAAGTTCCAGCAAGTTAGTAAGTTATTCCCCATCAAGCCATAAATGCTCCTCTTCAATGATCACTTGTTTCATTTTTATATGACTAATAACCCCTTTAATTAAAACCATTATCCCGAAGAGAATTAATACTAATCCTGTTATTTCATAAATTGCATGCCCGAAGAACTTAATTAATGATACTCCAGTTACAAAGAGGGTAAGTGCAGTTCTAACGTATGCAAGATAAGTTCTTTCATTGGCAAGCATTGTTCTTTGAGCTGCTAAATTATCCCGGAGAAACAGATCCTTATATTTATTTTTTCTAGGCAGACTATCGTCTGTATCTGTATCCATAAAAATGCATTCCCCTTTATTTTTTATTAACTTATTAATTTATTGCGTAGCATAAGTTTAATACCTCTCTGCTTGCAGCGAAGATTTTTATTATTTACTTATTTTTTACCGAACAACACCCTTCTTTCACTAAACAGCAATTCAGCTATAATCACACTCAGATAGGAAATCCCAATCCAGGCCAGGCTTTGTCGGCTGGTTTGCCAAAGATATACAATCAACACTACCCAGGACGCCATAGTTAATGCAAAGCCCGTAAATGGTATCTTAGATCCGATATTGATTTTACTTCCGAGCCTGAAAGCAGAAAGGTTTATTGAAGCAAATATCAGTAGGAAAGTAGAACTGGCAAAAGCCGAGATAACAGTCAAATCACTGGTATTTACAAACACAATGGTCATAGCTGTAATGAAAATCAGGCTTACCCAAGGAATATCCTCGAGACGTTCTTTATGCGCAAAAACCTGTGGAAGTTCTTTCTCTTTTGCCATAACCATGGCAAGCCTGGCAGTCCCGAATAGTGTAGCATTTATAGCTGAAGCGGTTGACAAAAGGGCAGCCAGCCCGATCAGTATAAAGCCAGCCCGGCCCAGAAAAGGTTTGGCCGCTACAGCCAGAGCATACTCCTTATAACGGGCTATATCCGAAGAAGACAGGTTGCCCACAGCCACCGTAGCAACAAGTATATAAACGACTGTTGTAATAACAATCGAAATAAAGATAGCCCTGGGCAGATCCCTGTCCGGGTTTTTCATCTCTCTGACAGCGTTTGGTATAAGTTCAAAACCCTCATAGGCGACAAAAATTAGGGCTGCTCCCATCAAAACACCTGTTCCCCCTTGATTAAAAAACGGCAGGAGACGGTCTGTTTTAACATAGATAAATCCAATAACAGCAAAGAGCGAGAGGATTAATACCTTAACCATAACAATAACATCCTCACTCTTTCCAGCAGCTTTAACACCATACAAGTTTATGCCTAGAAAGACTAAAAGAATCATTGATTGAAGGAAGTGGTGTATGGCGATGCCATGCGTATTTTCACCAAACATAGCTGTTCCATAAACGCCGAATGTATATGAATACAGCGCCATTGTTCCAACATATCCAGCAACAAGCAGCCAGCCGCCGATTCCAGCTACATTCCTGTGTCTGAATGCATGCTCAAGATAAGTGAAGCTTCCTCCGTCAGACTGAAACATCAAACCAAGTTTGGCATAGGAAAAACCGGTCAGCAGAGCAATTATCCCTCCAAGAACAAAGGCTATTGGCGCCGCATGGCCCGCCACACCCACGGCAAGGCCAAGCACCGAAAAGATCCCGCCGCCCACCATTCCACCAACACCCATAGCAACGAGTTCTTTAAGTCCTAGTTTTTCATCCGTTTGGCTCAAAATTATGCTACGACCTCCCACCATCCCTCAAGTTTGTAAATTATACCGGGATCAGCCACATAGGAAGAAGACTCACCTATTTCATAGTACATCAGATGCACTCCTTTATCTTTGTCAGATAGATCAAGCCGGTAACAGAGCGTGCCTGTTTCTTCCAGAAGGGAGAATAAGTCCCTGGAATCAGCCTTATTAATTTTGTAATGTGATTCCAGAAAACCTCGTATTTTTTTCCTTCCTTGGCTATAGACATTCTTCAACTGTTGGCCGAACTCCTCCACTATCGCCTCACCCACAGCAGCTAGGGAGTGTCCCTTGGAGAACTCCCGACAGAGATCTTCATTTAGATCATCCACTAAAATATATGTTTTGGCAATGATTTCCTGTATTTTTCTCAACCTTACTTCGACTGCATTCTTTTCTGTCTCCAGCAAGGGAAGTTCCCTTGCGATATACTCACGATCTGTATCCATGTAGTCCTTCGGTTCTTTCGACCACAGTTTAACAAAACGTTTTTCCCACTCCACAAGCTTACTTTCCAGTTGACTCCACATTTGTGGGCCACCAAGATCAGATGTATCGATAAACGTGGTTTTCAGATTCTCTTCTTTTTCGATCAGGGCGTCAACACGATTCAGGTAACTTCGCATTCTATCCCTTTCATCTTCCAGTAAATTCAGTTCTTTCTTCAATGCATGTTTTTCCTGTTTAAGATGGGCCTCCATAATACGTTTATCATGCTCGATGAACCAGTCAGCAAATTTTCCCATTGTTTTTTTCATCTCTTCTTACCTCCTTTTAACCGTTATGAACCGTTGTTTCGGTCGCGTTTGTTGTCTCAAGTATCTTATGTGCATGCTCCACTTCTTCCGCAGTTCCATGAACGAGCAGCAAAAACTTATTTGACTTAAGAGATGTCTCGTATTTTACAATGCTGTCTTTTGGTATCCCTATACTGAAAAGTCCTGCGCCAACAGCACTCAGCCCTCCTAAAACCGCCGCCCCTTCAAGGGCGCCGACAATCCATGTTACCAGCGGGCCTCCAACTACTACAGGACCTATACCAGGAATAATAAAGAATGCCGAGCCAAAAAGAAATCCCCACAATCCTCCCCAGAACGCACCAAATTTCCCCCAGTACTTAACGCGATCGCCTGTATTGTAATAGCCTGTTACGTTTTCCTCTGTGTGATAATCTTTGCCCACAATAGATAGTTTATTCATTTCAAACCCTGATTTTTGCAGATCTCTGACCGCATCTTCGGCCTCGGTGTGAGTGTTAAAAATTGAGACCACTGAATTCTTTTTCTGAGACATAACTTTCCTCCTTTTTCTAAAAAACTTTAAAAATAAATTTGATTTTGAGGCTTGCTCAAATCATAGATAAAATATACCCTATATTGAATTTATCTTCTGCTACTTAAGTTACACAATCAGAAGTTTGGCGAACTTGAGAAAGAAATAGGGTCTCCCATTAAAAGAAACTTTATGCTTGCTTGAAGAAGGTCTTTTTAATGTAATGGGTGAACCCGGTAGCCTTACCCCTCCTCTATTTTGTCGCCTGGAAGCAGAGCGGAGAAATAATTCCCATAAATTTGTCTTAGGGGACTCAAAGCCCCTTCTTGACATGCCGTGTTTTTAGTGGTAGCCTGTAATTATCATGG
>VAPH01007320.1_pt1 | contig 23382 bp, 27 predicted proteins | sample 3393861 | NCBI WGS metagenome assembly VAPH01 (sample SAMN08290439, study PRJNA428436) | hydrothermal vent metagenome | isolation source: Deep-sea hydrothermal vent chimney | place: Atlantic Ocean: South-mid Altantic Ridge | reverse complement strand
TATTTTTTCCATGAAAGAATACAGATAGGATGTGATAAATGAAAATAGCTGTTGAGAAAATCGATGTTAACTGTCCTGAATCTGAAATATACAATCGCCTGCTGTCGCTGGATGGTAAACACATATTAGAGTTAGGTTGTGGTAGCGCTGAAATTACACGAAGTATTGCTACATCCGGTACAGACCGCAAAATTACCGCATTAGAAGTTGATGAAATTGCGCATAAAAAGAACTTACAGATAACGGATTTACCCAATGCGTCATTTGTTCTATCCGGTGCACAGGATATTCCGCTTGATGATGAATCAGTTGATGTGGTATTTATGTTTAAATCTTTGCACCACGTACCGTTAGAACTGATGGAATCTTCGATGTACGAAATCAGACGTGTGTTGAAGCCCTGTGGTTTTGCTTATATATCCGAGCCCATATTTGCGGGTGATTTTAATGAGATTCTGCGTTTATTTCATAATGAGCAAAAAGTTCGTGAAGCCGCGTTTCACACGGTAAAAAAAGTGGTTGATGAGGGGTTATTTAATCTGGTCGAAGAAACATTTTTTAATTCTCCAATGAGATTTGAAAGTTTTGCTGAGTTTGAAAATATCATAATCAATGCCACGCACTCCGAGCATAATCTCAATGAGAAAGTCTATGCGCTGGTTAAGGATCGTTTTGAACAATACATCGGTGAAGATGGTGCAAATTTTTTAATGCCGATTCGTGTGGATTTACTTCAGCGCCCACTTTTATAATCGGGGATAGAGTACGATTAAAACCCAGTTCCCATAGAATTTAGCCATAAGATTTTCTTGAACCCAGGTCATGCATCCCCGAGCCTCATGATCCAGAGAATTAGCACCGTAGTTATCGGTCGATGGGTGCTTGACCTGTGTTTTAGGCATAGGTGCTATATCTCATTCAGCTTCAGAGTTTATCCCCTATAGGCCGCTTTTCAGGGGGAACAATAGGGCTGTGCCATGAACAGCAGTGATAGCAAGACAGGGTGTGTGGCGAGTGTTATGAAAGATTTTTTGGGAGTATGTTGAATGGTAGACCGGTATAAACGTATTGGATACCCAGCATGCAGAGTCTGCATGCTGGGGAACAAAAGTAATGCATCTTCCAGGTCCGTAACGTGAAGGTCTTTAGTTTGCAAAAAATATCGATGCTGTGGATTATTGTATTGCTAGCAATGATAGCAAATCCAGCTGATGCTGATTCCACAGAATTTAACAGACTGTACGGTGACCTGCTTGCCAGGTATTTGCGTCCGGCGGAGAGAATACACGGTATCAGTACCACTGTGTTTGACTATGCGCAGATGAAACAGGACGCAGAAAATGCGGACTCGCTTTTCAATAGAACGCTGAGGGCCATCGAACAAGTAGACCCCACACAATTGCAGCGTACGAACGTGGCCAAGGCATTCTGGATTAATGCCTACAACTTTGCCGCGATGCGCCTGGTAATTGATCATTATCCCGTAGATTCCATCCGCAGTCTGAGTATCAGCCTGATCAAATACCCCTGGTCGAAGAAGGCAATCAGAATTGGGAACAACCGCTATTCACTGACACAGATCGAGAAGGATATTCTGCTCAGGGAGTTTAACGATCCGCGCATTGTTTTCGCCGTAAGCTGTGCGGCTGTCAGTTGTCCAGATCGTACTGCAAAGCCGTATATGGCGGAGCATCTGGACAATCAACTGGAAGAAAATATCCGAAGCCTTTTCAGGAACCCCGACAAGGGGTTGCGGCTGGATCGGGCTGGGCGAACGCTGACGCTGTCATGGATTATAAATAAAGATAGCCGCCTTTTCCAGGATAAGAAAAGGGGTGTGCTCGGTTTCGTACTGCCCTATCTGGACCCAGATACACGGGGTTGGTTGAATGAAAACGCCGTAACAATAGACTATTTTAGACATGACTGGACACTGAATGACCTGGCCCAGGTGGACCGATAATAATCAAAGGGGGCAATCCTGTTTTACAATATTAAATAATTATAATGTACGCCGCCCTTGTCCATGCCACAACAAATCAAACGTGAAGCTGCGTTTCATCAAAAAAGTACATCTAAAGAGCGGGAACTTGATTTTCTGACTATTTGATTAGAATAAAGAGCCATGTCATTGCGACGAGTACAAGGGAAATGAAGACGGCTGCCGAGCCCTGGTCTTTTGCCTTGCCTGATAACTTGTGATGTTCATCCCCGATACGGTCTATCGCAGATTCGACTGCAGAATTCAGCAGTTCAACGATAAGGACGATTAGGACTGTGCCAATCAGCAAAGCCCGTTCTATGCCTGTATCTCCTAGCCATATACCCAGTGGTGCCAGAATGATCAGAAGCAGTACTTCCTGGCGAAATGCTTCTTCCGTTTTCAGCGTTGATTCAAAGCCTTTCATGGACCACCGGGTTGCATAGATGATACGCATGATACTGCGAATGGGTTGGTTTAGTTTCTGATAGTCAGCTTTTGCCATAGTTCTCTTATCCCTTTTTTAAAGCCATCAAGACCCAACCACCTGCTGGGCGACAATCCTGTAAGAAGATCATATGCAACGCGAAGATTCATCATTATGAATATGCACAGCTTATATGACAGGATGATGAATTATTATCAGTAGACTTGCTCTATACACGTTTAACGTAATCATCATAAAAGCATCATAATTTTGTCATATTTTAAGAGTATAAATTCGGCGCGAATACGATAAACGGAGAACACCATGAAGCCAGTTACGTATCGCTCCATCTGGATATCCGATACACATCTTGGACTTAAAGCTTCCCGTACAGAATACCTTTACGATTTTCTAAGCCATACAGAATCAGAATACCTGTACCTGGTCGGCGATATCATTGATCTATGGAAAATTAAGCGTGGTTGGCACTGGCCGGAAATAAACAATCGTATTGTTCGGCTGGTCTTCGAAAAGGCAAGTAGGGGAACACATGTTGTCTATGTGCCGGGTAATCATGATGAATTCTTTCGTGATTACAATGACTTATATTTTTCCGGGATACAGATAAAGTTAAGAGCGGAGCATGTTACGGAAGACGGTAAGAGGCTTTTAATCCTTCATGGAGATGAGTTTGATGCCATAACACTAAATAACAAGTGGATAGCAAAACTCGGCAGTGAAGCCTATGACCTGCTGATCATAATGAATCACTGGTTCAATTGGGTACGTAGAAAACTTGGCTTTGGTTACTGGTCACTGTCTAAACATATCAAGAACAAGGTTAAGGAAGCCGTTAACTACATCAGCAATTTCGAAGAGGCTGTCACCCATGCTGCACGCCAGCATGACGCAGATGGCGTTGTATGTGGCCATATACACCATGCCGTAATTACAGATTATGATGGAATAAATTATGCTAATTGTGGCGACTGGGTTGAAAGTTGTACCGCATTGGCAGAGGAAGAAGATGGCAAACTGCGCCTGATTCACTGGCTGGAAGAAAGTGCTGATCTAATAGACGGGGTACAGCAGCATGAAGATCGCAATCGTGACCGATGCATGGTCACCGCAAATTAATGGTGTTGTCATTACACTTAAGAAGACCATCGCCCAGCTAACAAGAATGGGACATCGGGTGGCCGTTTTCAACCCATCAGATTTCTGGACGTTTCCGATGCCGGGTTACCCGGAGATACGCCTGTCATGGTTGCCCGGCCGTAAGCTGGGTCGTATTCTGGATGCTTTTGAGGCCGATGCCATACATATATCTACAGAAGGCCCGCTTGGTCGGGCAGCAAAAGCCTATTGCCTGAAACGTGGTTTAAGTTATACAACGGCCTACCATACCCGCTTCCCTGAATATTTACGCCTGCGGCTACCGGTACCTTTTTCGTTATCCTATGCCTACATGAGGCGATTCCACAACGCTGCCAGTGCAACGATGGTTGCAACGTCATCGTTAGAGGCTGAACTGTGTGCCAGAGGGTTTACAAATTTGAAACGCTGGAGCCGAGGTGTCGATATCGACCTGTTTAAACCACAGAATGAATCTCGATTCACTGGAGACAGACCTATTGCGGTCTATCTTGGCCGTGTTGCCGTTGAAAAAAATATCAAGGCTTATCTAGATCTGGATATCAGAGCAAGCAAGTACGTTATTGGGGATGGGCCTGAGATGGACGTGCTGAAAGTGCGCTATCCAGACACCCGTTTTGTTGGCTATAAAACTGGCAAGGATCTTGTTGCACATCTCGCTTCTGCAGATGTAATGGTCTTTCCCAGCCTGACAGACACCTTCGGCCTGGTATTGCTGGAGGCTATGGCATGTGGGGTGCCTGTTGCTGCATACCCAGTTACTGGTCCGAAAGATATCATAAAAAATGGTGTTAATGGATGGGTAGATGACAACCTTGCCTATGCGGTTGAGCGGGCACTTGGTGTTTCTCCGCAAAGCTGTAAATCATACGCAGAAAAACACTCATGGGAACGTGCGACAAACCAGTTCGTTTCAAATCTTGTAATTGTTAAAAGTGAAGAGAGCAGTACACGGCCATCATTTGAAGCCAAAGTTTCATAGGTGATTATAGATTTATAAGAATAAGAAAAACAAAAACAATAAGAAGAACGAAAAAAAAGGGGTCAAGCCTATTTATCAACATATAATCCTTGCAATGCTCTCTCCATGCCCATACTTCAATGAATTTAATATGAAGGTATATTTCATAAAAGTAAAAAAATACACCTAAAAGTGATAGGGTTTTAACTGTGACCTATCTGATTTACACCTTGCTGTAAGTTTGCAGTGCTCAGTCGGGCAATAAAAGCACTTGAATGTAAACTATGAGGCTTGCCCCTGATGACTGTTGACGATTCCTTTTATAAACGGATATATCATACTGTATACTCATGGGGTTGTACCGAAAGATCGTGAGTTCGACCCGCCGAGTGCGTCATGTATGTTAATGAATATAAGGAACCTCTGATCAATTCATGAACGCGTATCTTACGCCTAAAATATCCAGTTTTTTTGTTGCAAACCTTCGCAATAGCTAGCTATTACGTGCGATTTACGCCTCAAACCTGAATATTTTAGATCGCAATCTACGCGTTCATGAATTAATCAGAGGTTCCCTAAATGTAATCCCCACAGGAAGCCCATGTTCAGACAGCTTCAATTTCACGGTAGACTTAAATTTATATTTCTAGTAGCCGTTGTTTTTCTTGCAATCAATTTCATGACTCGCTTGACGCTGTTCGGCTATGAGAATATTGAACAGAGTATTTCATTTACAAACCTCCCTGGTATTATTTTTACCGGATTAATATATGATATGGCCGCACTGGCTTATGTCATTATTCCCTTTTTGCTGTTAGCACTCATCGCGACTAATGGCCCCTGGGGACGATGGGTCCACACTATTCTCGCTTCAGTACTTTTTGTGGCGATGCTGAGTGCCATGTTGTTTGTATTGGTGTCAGAATTCATTTTTTGGAATGAATTCACCAGCAGATTTAATTTCATTGCTGTTGATTACCTCATCTATACTCGCGAAGTGCTGGGAAATATTCGTGAGTCCTACCCTGTGGGCTGGGTATTTGCCGGCATTGGCGTTGTAACGCTGGTTATTATTTTTTTGCTGCGCCACGAGTGGTGGAAAACACTCAGAGATACTGCCGCTCTGGGTAAAACTCGACTTGTATTGTTGTTGGCACTTGTTTTGCTGCCAACGGCCTCATACACATTGGTCGGCGATGGGCCAAGTGAGCGTTTACAGGACAATATTGCCCGTGAACTTGCCGGAAACGGCTATTATGATTTCCTACGCGCTTTCCGCAACAACGATCTTGACTATTTCACATTCTATCGGACACTGCCTATTCAACAGGCAGAAACTATATTGCAAGAGGAATTTGAAGAAGGTGCCGGCAAAAAACTGACTGTAACAGAACGTCCTAAACATGTATTTCCACGTAAGATAAGGGGCCAAGGTTCTGAAAAATATTTGAACGTTATTCTTGTGTCGATCGAAAGTCTGGGTTGCGATTATGTTGAATCATGTGGAGGCAGGCTCGGTCTCACACCCAATCTTGACAGGCTCTCAGCGCAGGGGCTGATGATGACAAAGGTCTATGCTACGGGGCTTCGAACGGTACGGGGTCTTGAGGCACTATCACTGTCCATCCCACCGACACCGGGCCATGCAGTACTCAAGCGTAAGAAAAACAAAGGCTTGCAAACTATCGGTTCAATATTCAAAGACAAGGGCTACGATGTGCTGTACCTCTATGGTGGGTATAGCTACTTTGACAACATGAAAGACTTCTTCTCAGGGAACGGTTATGAAGTCATAGATCGAACCGATATTGATGACAAAAATATCACCCATGAAAACATCTGGGGTGTGGCCGACGAAGATCTGTATCGCCAGGCTATTCGTGAAATTGACCGACGGGTTGCTACTGGGCGCAAGGTGTTTGCTCACGTCATGACAACATCAAATCATCGGCCCTTTAGCTACCCTGCCGGACGCATCGATATTCCCTCCGGCACGGGTCGTGATGGTGCAGTCAAGTACACCGACTGGGCAATTGGCAACTTCATTAAGGAAGCATCTTCTCGTTCATGGTTTAAGGATACCGTATTTATTTTTGTTTCCGACCATACTTCTAATGGTAGAGGCCATACCGACCTCCCGCCCGAGAACTATCATATTCCTCTAATATTTTATTCTCCGGGGAATATTAAGCCAGGAAAAGTTCAATACATAATGTCCCAGATTGACGTGGCGCCTATCCTGTTAGGGATGCTTAATTTCAACTATGATTCATATTTTTTTGGTGAAGATGTACTAAATGAACAGGGGCGTCACCAACGTGCATTGATGGCTAATTACCTGACTGTTGGGTACATGCAAGATAACGTTGTAGTGGAATTATTGCCTAATCAACGTGTTAACGTCCTGGACACTTTAACGGGTGAACATCTAAACAAAGACAGCGTGAAATCACGATACCTTATCGACGAGGCAATTGCTTATTATGAGATGGCAACCGATATGTTACGTAAAAGGTCGCAAGAAACACAATAATTAACAGAGGTTACCTTAATAAACAGCTGTTGTTAGTTTTCTTTCTTGAATAACGTACACGGGTAAAATCATTTATGAGCCCTGGATTTTAAACTGGAAAAGAATGATCGAATCCGCCTGGCGTTGGTTCCGCCATCTCCACCACCACCGAAGCGCGATGTCGAACGCATATCTACCTGGCTGCCGCCGGAATCAGTTGGGGTGATGTGTATGATGACATCATCACTAAAACCAAACCAAAATGTGGATTCAGTGGCTTCAATATGTCCTTCCCCACGGTTCGCTTCCAATAATTCCCAGCCTTTTTGCCGAACCACCTCTACGGCAAAATCAAATACCTTGTCAGGAGGTGTGGGCAGCAGTAAGGGTTGAATATCTGGATACGCTTTCTCCTGGTAGGCCGCTATGGCGGGGCCTCCATAGACACGCGCATTTGGTGCACTCCAGAACTCGGGTGGATTTTCTGTATTTGTGGTGATGTCCTGTATGGGCGGTGCATTCTTTTCTGCATTCTTCCAATACATCAAATACAGAAGTGTCGGAATAATGATCGCTAAGCCGAGCAGGCTTAAGAAAAAACCCAGGCGGCCACGTCTGGGCCGTACAACAAATGTACCAATCAGGCAAATCAAAGCAGATGCGCCACCTATATAAGCTGCCCATTCAAGAATCATCACTGCAGCAGTATAATCCCAATAACCTGTCCGGCTTCCTAATGGCGCAGCTATGGCAGCCAGAACCGAAAGGATAATGAGTAAAAACCCGGCAACTACGATTTTATTTGTGGATTTATTATTGAACTGGTTTTGCATGAATACCTCATTATCAGAATGATTTTACTTATTGTGAACGCTACCTGTAGACATCGGACACTATTTAATTTGCTAAGTGTCTGTAAATACAATAAATAACTTTGATCTCGATCAATTTTTCATTTTTTGTGATATTTATTGTAGAACAAATATAGCAGAATTCTGGGTAACGAGGCCAGGTGTTAGCCATGTGCTTGTCTTTGCAAGTGATCAGGGTGTTGATCAGCTAGAGTATTGCTGCAGCAAGAATTTTGGAAATCATTCATTATTGATGAAGCAATGTTACAGTTTTCCATCCTGATCTCGTCGTTCTCTTTTTCTCTAGAGGTCTATCAACCTCTCGTAAGGGCGATCTATGACCACCAAGGGTATCGAGGACAGACTTCGCGTCCGGTACAGCAGATCTGTACTTTGGTGTGAGTTTTGAGGCGGGCGGTCGGACAGCAAAATCGATTAAATGTGAAATACAGGGTCTGGATTCTGGCGGCTGTAATAATTGTTCAAAACGTATCTGAGAACATTATAAATTCAGACAGTCTCGTAATTCCTGTTCTGTTGGCTGGCGTCGAAATCTGACTTTATTATCTACGATCAAATTAGGCGAATGACGAATGCTATATTTTTCCACCAACTCCGGCTCGGATTCAGCAAACACCAGCTTGTGTTCTATTCCTAGATCATTCAGCTCCTTAGCCAGGTTTCTGGAATGACTACAGCCTTTGGTTGCAATTATCAATACTTCCATTTTATTCTCAGTATTTTTTAGACCACCCGTGCAAATCTAGTACAAGGGCAGGCTTTTTGTCAAGGTGCCTTTGGCCCTTATCCTTCCTTCAGTTGACCCCGCCCGCTTGTTTTTGGGCAACTGGGCCAGCTTCTGATTTCCCACTCCTCATGCCCATGCCTCAGCAGATCGAATATGAAGGGATCTTTTCATCATGTATACGGAGCCGTAATATGGCAATATGGGTTTGAAGGAGATTAAAGCTATGTTTGATACTGGCCATACAGGTGGTGCATCATTTTTTATGAACAGGATCAGGCGCGAAACAGTGAAATACTGATTGAGGGAAGTGGATGAAATTGTCATTTCATGGGGCGGATCAGAATGTGACGGGCTCCTGTCACCTGATCCAGTGTGCAGGTAAAAAGGTTTTGATTGATTGTGGTCTGTACCAGGGGAGCCGGGAGATCGTAGAAGAGAATTCAGCACCCTTTGGTTTCGATCCGGCTGACATTGACTACCTGTTGTTAACGCATGCCCACCTCGACCATTGTGGGCGTGTTCCATTGCTGGTAAAGCGAGGTTTTACCGGTGAGATCATAACAACGGCGGCAACGGTAGAACTGGCACGCCTGGTAATGCTTGATTCAGCGGGGCTGCAGGAAGAGGAGGCGCGTTACCAGCAGCGCCGGGCAAATCGAAAAAGTGGTCGCCAGAAAAAAATAATCCAGCCATTGTATAACCGGCTGGATGCACTTAACTGTCTTGAATTTATTGGCCGCAGGGCTAACTACAATAAGGCAATTTTAGTTGCTCCGGGTATACGTGCAACTTTTATTGATGCCGGACATATCCTGGGTTCTGCCAGTATTCTACTGGAGCTAGAGGAAGAGGGACGGTCGCATCGTATTATTTTTTCTGGTGACATTGGATATAGCAATCGTGCAATATTACGTGATCCGACACCGCCACCAGAGGTCGATACCGTTGTGATGGAGACAACCTATGGTGATCGTCTGCATAAACAATTAAAACCCTCTATTGACGAGTTATATACAGCAATAAATGAAACCATTGGGCAGGGAGGGAATGTAATCATTCCTACCTTCGCGCTGGAGCGTGCGCAGGAGGTGCTGTTTTATCTGCGGGAAGGGATAAAAAACAGGCGTATCGAACATTATATAAATGTTTTTCTTGATTCACCGATGGCAATTTCGGCTACCAGGATTTTTGCCCGCCACCCTGAATGTTACAACACCAGGACGCTTAAGCTGTCGCAGGATGGTGGGGATCCATTCAACTTGCCCGGGTTGCGCTTCACTCAGGAAACGGCGGAATCCATGGCTATCAATAACGTGACCGGTGGAGCGGTGATCATGGCCGGTTCCGGCATGTGTACCGGAGGGCGGGTTCGCCACCATCTAAAGCACAATATCTGGAATAGAAAAAACAGTATCATCTTTGTTGGATTTGCCGCACATGGAACATTGGCAAGGCATATTATTGATGGTGCTGAAGAGGTGAGTATTTTCGGTGAAAAAATGCGGGTTCGTGCAGGTATCTATACGATTGGAGGCTTTTCTGCACACGCCGACCAGGCAGAATTGCTGGCATGGTATGGTCAGGCTGGGGACCCGAAAAAAACCTTCCTTGTACACGGTGAAAAAGAAAGTATGCAGGCCTTTGCCACAAAACTGCCAGGAGGACAGGTCGTAATGCCAGAGTTGCACCAGGTGTTTACTCTTTAAGGAAACATCTAGTTAATTTATGCACACATACCCTACGCTTAAAATATCCAGTTTTTTCGTTGCACCCCGGATATTTCCTATGGTCACAACCCTTCGCAATAGCCCGTTATTACGTGCGATTTCCACTTCAAATCTGAATAGTTTAGATCGCAATCTACTTCATCCAGACACATCAGAGGTTTCTTAACAGTAGGCAGATTGAAGAAAGAGTAATGAGATCGGGCTTTATATTTGACCTGGCTGATTTCGCAAAAAAATCCCAGGCTCAATTCCCACTTTTGTTCTGGCCCTGGATCTGTTCACCTAGCCATTGTTTTAAATGTTTTACTTCCTGACGCAGGAAGTTTTGATCTTCAAAAGCATTGGTGAGGGTAGCGATACCCTGGGATCGGGCCAGTAAATGCATCGCCACTTGTCTGGCCTCCTTTTCCAGACCAAGTTCCTTCAGTTGTACCGTTAACCAGTCACGCTGTACGGCAAACATCCTATTTGCATCCCGCAGCATGGAGTGGTTTTGTTTCGCCAGCTCGGCACACAGGCTGCCGACAGGGCAGCCGTGATTTTTAATCTTGTCCTGATGGTTGGTCAGTATATCGATGTGCTCAACAATGCGTTGTTTAGGATCTGTATATTGTTTACTCCATTCATTTAACATCTGTTCGATTTCGGCAAGCCGAGTCTCTATAACGGCATTTAAAATTTCATCTTTGCTTTTAAAGTGATAATAAAAATTACCACGCGAGATCCCCACGTCATCAGCTATATCGCTGAATGAAGTGCTTTCATAACCTTTCTGGTAAAACAATTGGTCGGCTGATACGACAATCCGTTGCCGTAATGCTTCACCTTTTTGTCCCATGCGTTGTTCCTGTTCTTACATCCTTATGCCGACACGGCAGTAGTTTATTTGGCAAAGGGGTAGTCTGTGTAGCCGTGTTCATCTCCACCATAAAAGCTGTCTTGGTCCGCTTCATTTAATGCCAGGTCATTTTGATAACGGTATACCAGATCCGGGTTGGCCAGAAAGGGAACACCGAAAGCGACCATGTCACAATCGCCATTACGTAGAGCCTCTTCAGCACGCGTTTTGTCGTAAGCGTTATTGGCTATGTAGATACCCCCAAAGCGATCACGCAGGCTGCGGTAATTAAGATGCCGTTGCTTACTCGCCATGTCACCTTCCAGTATATGTAAATAAGCCAGTTTGCGTGGATTAAGCTGTGTAATAAAATAGGCAAAGTGCGTCTGTGGATTGGAATCTGACATGCTGTTAAAACTATTTTCTGGTGTCAGTCTTAGCCCAACGCGTTTCTCAGGCCATACTTCGCACACCGCATCGAGCACCTCATTGAGAAAGCGCATACGGTTTTCAACGTTGCCACCATACCGGTCAGTACGATGATTCGAGCCATCTCGCAGGAACTGATCAATGAGATATCCATTTGCACCATGCACTTCAATACCATCAAAACCTGCTTTTTGGGCCATATCTGCAGCATATTTGTACTGTGCCACAATGCCCGTAATCTCATCGGGTTCCAGTGCCCGTGGGGTGATAAAGGGTTTCAGCCCTTCAAAGGTAACGGCATCACCTTCCGGTTTTATTGCGGAAGGCGCGACCGGTGTATGATTGTCAGGCAATAAGTCCGGGTGGGAGATACGTCCACAATACCAAAGCTGAATAAAGATATGTCCACCTTCAGCATGCACGGCATCGGTAACTTCACGCCAGCCAGCCACTTGCGCATCGCTATGGATGCCAGGGGTGGCTGGGTAACCGACGCCATCTCCCGAGACCTGCGAGGCTTCAGTAATGATTAAGCCAGCTTTGGCACGCTGCTGATAGTATTTTACATTCAGACTATTCGGTGCATTATCCTGGTTGGCACGATTACGTGTCATCGGTGCCATGACCATCCGGTTGGGTAATGTGAGATCACCCACTGTGATTGAACTAAACAGCTCATTGCTCATTATTTTCTCCAGTTTGACAGGTATTTTATTTAATACTTTGTATCAAAATAGGGCGAACGACCTAATTAATGGGTACAAAATAATACAGTCGTCCTAATTAGTCAAGAGGGGGAAGATGGAGAGAATGTTTTATGTGCTAGGTGAAAACTATATGACTGATAATACTGCTGTCTCACAAACTTGCTATTCCGGCTACCACTGGAATTTATTGCTGTTTATATTGGTATATGTCAGTGACCCGTGGGATGTCTGCTTTCGTGAGCACAACGGTATGTTTCGTGTCTACAAACCGCCTAAAAAAGTTGAAAGTTGAGAGAAACGGCCAAAATTATTTTTGGTTTCCCGGTGTGCTCAGAGAGTGCCTCGTCATAATGACGAATAAGTAGGGCCTCTTTGTACTCAAATCATCACGATGCTAATCGTCACGGTGGGCATTGTAATGATTCCTGCGATGTTTGTATGCATGCTGATTTTTCCAGGGCCTGTGGTGGCCGTAATAATTTCGGTAGTAATGGTTATTGTAATGACGATGGTGACGTGGCTGTCTATAGGCCTCATGATACAAACGTGTTCCTGGGGAATAAAAGTAATCGAATATTATGGATGTACCTGTATTGAAATCATGATGACGATTACCAGCATAAGCCGTACCACCCGTGAAAAACAGGATTGTGACTAACAGTACGGTACGGGTCTTAATCAGCGGGTGAGTTCTATAAACAGGATGTATTGTAGTTGCTTTCATGGCCAAACCCTCGTTTTAGTTAGCTTGAGAGTTATTAAATAACAGGGTGCCTGAACCCTGGCTGAATGGAATGTGTTCTGTACTCAGCTAGTCGTCTGCATGATGGCCCGGTGGGATAGCGTTACAGTACAAACAATATAAACTAGGATTTGGCACGAGTTTTCCAGATGTGGCTGTTTTGGTACTTTGTGTCCAAGTAAAGCGACTCAAGTTTTTTCCGTGCCCAGGGCGTTTTTCGTAGGAATTTCAGGCTTGAGCTTATGCTCGGATCATTGGTGAAGCATTTGATCCTGATCCGGTGACCCAGTTCTTCCCAGCCGTACCTTTCCTGTAGTTGGGTGATTATCATCTTCAGGGTCACACCGTGCAGTGGATCTCTGCTTCCTGATTTAGTCATTTGATGACCAGATGTTCTGGGTTACTGTTTTGGTTTTTTCGGATTCTGCTTTATCAGGGGAAACTTTTTCTGCTGTGGCCTTTTTGGGGGAGGCCTTTTTAACACGAATCACATTGCCAGCCAGATCCTTTCCATTGAGTGTTTTTACAGCAGCCTTGGCATCGCCCGGTCTGGGCATCTCGATAAAAGCAAAACCCTTGGATTTGCCGGTTTGCTTATCCATTATCAGGCTACAGGACTGTACCGGCCCGTGGGCCTCAAATATTTTCCGAAGTTCCACTTCAGTGGTTGTACGGGCCAAATTGCGTATCAGTAGCTTCATGGGGCTATCGTGTTATTATCAAGGGCATTGATTATACAACCTGTGCTGGCTTGTGGATGTTATTTTCTGGGGAAAATATGTAGGGGTTAAAGGGGCTTGATTGAAGTCGTTATCGTCTCACACTTTATTGGCACTGAGCAGGTAACACCTCTTTTATCTTTTCTCTTGATCCTTTTTTTTCTTGCGAACAAAATTAATGATGAACGAGAGTCCGGTAAGAACGGCCAGTATGGCCAGGGCTAATGCAACACGGTCAAGTTCTGTTGTGGCAAGCTCACTGCCGATATGTGCCAGAAAAAAACTTGCAGGCAGGATACCAATAATTGTCGCCGCCAGGAAACGCCAGAGTAACAGAGGTGTTAGTCCTGCTGCATAGCTAATTATGTCGAACGATAAGAATGGCATTAGTCTGCTTATAAGAACAATGCCTGTTAATGCATCCTGAGAATTGATAAATTTCTCCGGGAGGTGATTTTTTGCTATTTTCTCTACGTATTGAAAGCCCAGATATCGAGCTATGAGGAATGCCCCGGTGGCACCAGTTAGAGAGCCAATTAAAACATACAGGCCACCCCAAAAATGGCCGTATGCGGCTCCGGCAGCGATAGCTATCGGGGCACTGGGTAGGGGGCTAACTAATATGGCTATTGTCATTAGCAAGATAATAATGAACGGCCCTATTGCACCGTATGACTCCACTAATATCCTGATTTGTGTTCCATCCTGGAATTTTTCAAAGACGTTATATCTATACAATAGCCAGAAAATAAACAGACCCACAAAGCCCAGGAATATGAGTAGTAGTATTTTTTGAGGTGGATCAAATCGCATCGGTTGAATACTACGTGATCTTTGCGAAGAAATCTGAGCGAAAAGTAGAATTACCGCCTACAATCTATGCTCCTGATGGATCCAGAGTTATTGTAGAAAAGTACAGTAATTGTGATGATTGTTTTTTTTAATCCTTAGGAAATCACGGTTTAATTTGAAGGGGGCCGTCATTGCTGCATCCAATGGGTATTTCCCGCAGGATGGACAGGTCCTTCTAGCGGTCATGAGTACCGAGGTGCGGTAGTCTCATAGCATTTAATCAAGCGCCTAAAGATTGCCTCGTCACGGCGTTTCTCGCGCAATAACGAATAAAACAAGGTTTCCCCAGATATTTCCCCTTCTTTTATAGCCGTATCCTCTTGCATTCATTCTGAATGTGATCGAATATTAACGCCGTTTAATGGCGCCATTCTGATAGTGGGCTGTGGTGCCGTATATCTCTCCCTTAAATGAACCGATTGAGACAAATGCTGGCGCTTGAACCTGGAAACATGACAGATATAGACACTGAAAAGATACTGGGGCAGGCACGCTCGTTGATGGAGGAAGGAAAGGAGGAGGAGGCACGGATGTGGCTGCTGAATCTATTAAAAGATAAACAGAATAATGTCGCTGCACTGCTTATGCTGGGTGGTTCTTATTTTGAGGAAAATAAATTTATGGAGGCAAAGCTGGTATTTCAGCAATTGATTAAAATTGATCCTGGTGTCGGCCTGTATTCAATAGCCTTGTTTAATACGTTATGGCGGTTGGAGGAAACAGATGGCGCCCTGGAGGAAATCAGGCGATTCATGCTACATGCGGATAAAGATACTGAAAAAGAAACAATTGCTCAATATTTATCCACCCTCAGTGTGATGGAAAATAATAACCAGATCACCACTGTCTCCTAAACTTTTAGTGGGATCAGCTAAGGAACCTCTGATCAATTCATGAACGTGTATCTTACGCCTAAAATATCCAGTTTTTTCGTTGCAAACCTTCGCAATGGCCAGCTATTACCTGCGGTTTACGCCTCAAACCTGAATATTTTAGATCGCAATCTACTTCGTCCAGACGCATCAGAGGTTCCCTAAATGATGGACCTGTTCAGTAAATGATCGAATGGATACAGAATAATGAGATAATGGTCTGGTGGCTGGTTGTATCATCAGCAGCTACTTTTCTCGTATCGCTGGTTTTGGTCCCATTGTTGGTTGTGCGTATTCCATCTGATTATTTCACACATAAGAAACGGCATATAAAGAGGCCTGAAAAATACCCCCCTGCAATACGGATAATAGTCCTGATTCTTAAGAATTTAATGGGTCTGGCATTGGTGTTGGCAGGTATACTTATGCTGGTGCTTCCCGGGCAGGGTCTGTTTACCATGATTGTTGGCATTATGATGATGAACTTCCCCGGTAAGTATAAGCTGGAACGGTGGATAGTTGAGCGTGGTCCGGTACTGAGGTCAATTAACTGGCTGCGCCGGCGTGCTGGTCGTGATTCCCTGGTTACGAATGACGATGGCAGTCCGGCTTCCTCTGATCGCTGAAGTCAATTATACGGTAGATGCCCTGGGGATGTATCGGGCAGAGCTGGCACGCGTACTTTGTTTGAAGTGTTACAATATTTCCAACTTTATGCTGTTGGGATTATTGCTGAGGGAAGGTTCTGAAATTGCGTGCCGGGCTATGCGCTTCGCGTATTTGTATGCACTTCTGGATAAGTAATTTTCCGGAGACGCTGCAAATATGGCGCACTGGATTCGCCGGGAAAATATATTTCTGGGTACTACGCCGTTGTTGGCGATGGTCGATCAAGGCAGGATGAAAGACCTTATTGCTGTCATATCAAAGGGTAGTTAACGGGGGGCCCATAAACAGGAGAAATCATGTCTGATATAACGTTTGGTGGAAGTTGCCTCTGTGGCTCGGTGAAATATGAAATAGCCGGTGAAGTCGTGCGCTTTTCTCACTGCCATTGTCAGAGGTGCCGGAAGGCAACGGGCACGGGGCATGCGAGCAATATTCTGATTTCCTCAGTTACCAGTCTGGCCTGGACGAGTGGCGAGTCATTACTGGTGCGCTATAAAGTGCCTGAGGCGAACAGGTTCTATAATTGTTTTTGTGCGAAATGCGGTAGCCCAATGCCCAGGGAGGTAAAAGAACTGGATGTGGTGCTTGTTCCTGCAGGATCGATAGACGATGAATTACTGGACTTACCACAACAGCACATTTTCTGGGACTCACGTACCCAATGGTCGTGTCCGGCCGGTGGTCTCCCCGTTTTTTCAGAATATCCCAAGTGAGTTTTATTTACTGAGCGCATCTCTGGTTACAGTTGCTATGATTAGTAGAAGGCCTGGAAGGCAGGGTCTATGCGTAAGTCTCTGATGGATTGAACCCGGTTGTTACACAGAATTATTCGTCGCCTGTCGGATTAATTAATTTATCAGCGGACACAGGATTTTTACGAATAAAGCTTGCAGGGCCATCGGCATCTCCTTTCTTTTCCTCTTCCTCTCCGAGAATACACCAGTCTGTTTTAGATGATGAATCTTCCAAATCATCACGCCTTTTACTGTTTAGTTTAATAAAGAGCTTAAGCTCATTTACTGAGTCGGCATTCCTTAGTGTATCTTCTATGCTTATTTTTCCAGATTCGTATAGCTCGAATAGCGCCTGGTCAAAGGTGCGCATACCATGTTTAGCCCCTTTTTGCATTTGTTCTTTAAGCTCGTGGACATGTCCTTTGAATATTAAAGACCGCACCATTGGCGTGTTTATAAGTATTTCGATTGCGGCAACACGGCCCTTTTGGCCAATCGTTGGCAGGAGCCGTTGTGACATGATGCATTTCATATTCAGTGATAGGTCCATCAGCAATTGTTCCCGTTTTGCTTCCGGGAAAAAGTTAATGATTCGATCCATTGCCTGATCGGCATTGCCGGCATGTAGTGTGGCCATGCACAGATGCCCGGTTTCAGCAAATGCAATGGCGTATTCCATCGTTTCCTGATCACGTATTTCACCAATCAAGATGACATCAGGTGCCTGGCGCAGGGTATTTTTTAAAGCAGCAAACCAGTTCTTTGTATCGATACCGACCTCTCGTTGTGTGACCAGGCAGTTCTTGTTGCTGTGTACGTATTCAACCGGGTCTTCAATGGTAATAATATGACCCCTGGTGTTTTCATTTCGATGATTAATCATCGCGGCAAGAGAAGTTGATTTTCCTGAGCCTGTTGCACCAACGACGATGAGCAGCCCCCGTTTGTTCATACAGACATCTTTCAGGATATTGGGTAGTTTCAGACTATCAAATTCTGGTATATCTGTGGTAATTGTACGCATCACCATGCCGACATGGCCCTGTTGTTGATAAATATTGACGCGAAAGCGCCCAATATCTTTGGGGTGTATAGCGAAGTTACATTCCAGTTCTTCCTCAAATTCTGCAAGTTGTTTGTCATTCATTGCGGCATTAGCAATGGCACGAGTATGTGTTGAGCTTAATCGCTGGTCAGAGACCGCTGTCATCTCACCATGAACTTTGATTGAGGGAGGAAAGTCTTCTGATATGAAAAGGTCAGAAGCTTCTTTATCTAACATGATTTTGAGAAGATTATTCAGGTATTCGATAGCCTGTTCGTGATTCATTCTATCTCCCGTACATTGACCTATAGGTCAAGTATAGCCGTATGCGAAGGGGAGTCTATGAGATTTCCGTGTTTGTAGAGGTTTTTTGCCGGTTCTGGAGGGGGCTCTGAAGAATGATTTGAATAGATAGAGGCATCCTTTATTCGAACCCTTACGGTTTAGTAGTATTTTGAAACCTTATTTCTCCCTGTTTGTTTGGATTGATACATAGCATGATCTGCGGCGCTCATCAGTTCATCGATGCTTAAACTGGTGCTATACTTCTGACTCAGAACACCAATTGAAAGAGTAACGTGTATCTCTTTCTCATTCCATATAAAAGGGGTATTCTCCACCGATAGTCTCAGATACTCGGCCCTCCTGAGCAGCGTTTCTTCATCACAGATAAAATGTGCGACAAATTCATCCCCACCATAGCGTGCAACGATGTCTCCGGGTCGTGTGGACTTGTATAATTCTTCTGCCACCCTCGTCAAAACATAATCGCCGGCAGCGTGCCCATAATTGTCATTAATCTGTTTGAAATTATCAACATCCAGAAGCATGATACCAATGTTTTCTCCAAGAGGTTTGCTTAGCGTCTCACTCAGGGCATTTTCAAAATATCGCCTGTTGCCAATTTCTGTCAGGTAATCTCTTGCACTTAATTCCTGCAGACGCTTATTGGCTTTTCTCAGTTCTGCGGTTGCCTCTTCCACCTTTTTCTTCAGGGAGTTATTAAGTTCTACATTCTCATTATTGGATGAGCGAAGGCGATTGATCAACAGGGATAAGGCCTCCCAGAGTTGACGCACTTCCATTGGACTATGTTCGGGCACTTTGCCCAGGGACCCCCATTCTGGCTGCAGACCTAGCTTGCTGGCATTAGCAGCGAGTGTGTTAATCGGTCTCGTGATCCAGTGCGTCAGAAAATAAGCAGCCAGAATGGCTATAATGATTCCAAACACTGACCACAGCACCACTTTAGCCATCATGGCATTGACGGCAGCTTCAATTTCGGATTTTGGTTGAGGAACCATAACCCCCCAGCCCAGGTCTTTGATGCCGGCGTAACCTGCTACCATATCGGTTTTTGTATAACTGGAATAAAACTCGGTAACGCCAGTTTCACCCTTGATCATTTTTTGTACGATAGGCCAGTCTGAGATGTCACGTATTTCCTTCACCCATTCTGGATTCGGATGGGCAAGTACATGGCCCTTACTGTCGACAATGGCACTATGGCCTTTTATCCCGAATGCTACCTTACTGCGGATAACTTCCAGAGGTTGTAAGTCAAGTTCAGCGAAAAGTATTGCTTTAAGCTGGCCACTGGAATCCAGTACGGCCTGGCTCATTACTATGACTGGTTCACCGGTGATGAAGCTGTGATGAACATCTGATATATCAGATGTCTTTTTATCCAGCAGAATATGTCTGAAACAGGCGAGTTGACTGTAGTCTGGTGCAGGGTTGTAGCCATGGATGCTGTCATTGACAGAGAGTATTTTCAGGGTTCCATCGAGATCAAGTACAGCTATCGCATTGAACCCCTTCAAAAAACGGACAGATTGATCGATTAGTTCCTGGTACTGCTTTAAAAAAGGATATTCCAGCTGATTGAATGTACTGGCCAGTATCTGCAGGGACTGGCGGTGATTATTGACATACATTTTAAGGGGTTCAGACAAATTCTGAGCCAGCAACTGGTGTTTCTCAAATAGTTGCTGACGTTGATCCTCCCATGTCGCTTTGTAAAGGTAGAGCGTTATAATCCCTACCGGTACTATAGACACGAGCACGATACTGACCATAACCAGTCTGGAAATCGACCGGTTTTTTCCGTTTCGGGATTTAATATCCGATACCCTCAAATAAATATTTTATTTCTTATTTTTCTTATATTTTTAAAAAAAGGGTATATAACCCCTAATCATACAAAAAAATTATAGTCCAAATTGATTAGATAGATAGTTTTCAGATGGCTGGTTTATTGATTTCATGGGGTGGATTGAGAATGATTACTGATACAGCTGGGTCGCTTCAATTTGATATGAAGGAATACTTTACAGGTGTCCATAAAAAAACAAAGATGTTTGTTCGTTGTATCAATCGTATTGAATCTAAAGAAATTCTTGCCAAGAGGTACCCTTTAAATTTAAAGGGTGATGAACTCGGGGCGTACCGTTAGAATTCTTATTTTATTATCAGGAAAAGTGAATGGGTCTGAAATATGAGTAATATCATGGGAGTACTGTTAGACGGCGTGGCGCAACTGGAATATGACAGGGGAAAGCTATTGCCAGATCATCAGGCCATCTATCTGGATAAGATGGATGAGAAAATGGCCGAGGGGATTACTCTCGGGGATGAAGAAATCAAGAATCCTGATGTTAATCAGCGTGCCCAGTTTGTCGTGGCGAACCTTGTCCATGCATTAAAAACAGACAATGAGCAGGTGGCAGGTGCCATGTGCAGTTATCTTGCACTCCGGTTGCCCGATTTAAAGCAGATAAAGATTACCGACCATGCGGGGGAAGTCTCCGTCGAATTTGATTATGAGAGTGAATATACAAATCAGGTAGAAGTGAAATTTACGCTACACTAAACCAATACTGCCCATATCCCATGAAACCCTGATTTATTCCTTATTCCTTATTCCTTATTCCTTGTTGGGCGTAATGATGGATATTATAATTAATCAGGGCTTCCCCAAGCTTCGGGTCGGGTTGAAATTTTTCTGGTGTCTGACAGGGGGAGATCAGCCCGTTATTTTCTCTTCCTGATGATCATCTGTATGAATGGGCTTAAGATGCGGTGTCCAGTTATCTATTCGATGCTGGACTCTAAATTCTGAAAGTAGTATTCCACAGATCTTGCAGCGGGCATTCTTGTCCAGGGCCATCACGTCCTGTTTGCTGAAATAGTGTCGGTGCTCACCGCGAAGAGCGTAATCGATTTTCGCGCGGAAGATTTTATTTTTCTTCTTTATAAGCTTGCTTTTTTTCTCAATATACTCACTTACAGTAGTGGTTTCTTTGCTGCTACGACCAAACATTATTTTTCCTCACCGTGTGAACTATCAGGTTTTGTATTAAGTTTAGAGTGTTATTCTTAAAATACTATGAAGGGGAGGGGCGTCTCATCGGCTATACTTATCCATTCATCTCAAAGATGGCTCTAATAGTGACAATTTACTGAAAAACTCCAGGGTAACCCTATCCTAAATAAGGGGTTTGGATGACATTATCCCGCTTTAATTCACTGCTTCCAGCACTTATTTTAGCGGTGCGTGGCCGGGGCGAATCAGAGATTCTTTAAGTTTATTAAAGGAAGGAGGCGTAGGATCAGGAATAACTCCTTCCACCGCTGGCGAATCCGGTGTTTTAGAAACACAGCTTTCCGTTGGGGCTTCCTGACTTTTCTGTGTTGGGCTGATTACGTCGTTCATCTTTCTAATCATCCTCTTTGGGATAAATTTCCGGAACAAATGTTTGATCAGACATGGGTGGGCGCACATAACCGACTGTTTTATTTCTTTCAGGAAGTACAATTCTCTCAGGTGTCAGATCTTCATAGGGGATAAGGCTTAAAAGATGAGAGATACAGTTCAGGCGAGCATGCTTTTTTATATCAGAATTTACCACATACCAGGGGGCCTGCTTGATATCGGTGTGAGCAAACATCTGATCTTTTGCTTTTGAATATTCCTCCCAGCGAGAGAGCGATTCAAGGTCAATAGGGCTTAGTTTCCAGCGTTTGTGAGGTTCTTCAAGGCGTGAGCGAAAACGCTTTCCCTGTACATCATCAGAAACTGAGAACCAGTATTTTATGAGAATAGTCCCTGATCGAACCAACATACGCTCAAATTCGGGGCAGGAGCGCAGGAATTCCTCGTGTTCCTCCACTGTGCAAAAACCCATTACCTTTTCTACCCCGGCACGATTGTACCAGCTGCGATCCAGCAGAACTATCTCACCAGCTGCTGGCAGGTATGCTGAATATCGCTGGAAATACCATTGTGATTTTTCTCTTTCTGTCGGTGCGGGCAGGGCAACAACGCGAGCAATACGTGGATTCAGGTGCTGAGTGATACGTTTGATTACACCGCCTTTCCCAGCTGCATCCCGGCCCTCAAATATAATAACGACTTTCAGTCCCTGATGTTTGACCCAGGCCTGCAGTTTTACCAGCTCCAGTTGAAGTTCAAATAAGGCCTTTTCATAGGCACGTTTGCCGATGACCTTTGATTTTTTTGACATAAGGACTTCCTGTAGCATTTTGTAGCAGGCTAATGGTTTATAATAACGCAGTTTCAAAAGTGTGGCACCTGCCAAGTGACACTTAGTGAGTGTGGTTAGCATGCATGACGAAAAGATGTACGAAGAGTGTGACGAAATACCTAAGAGTAAGTCCAAGATTAAGCGTGAGATGCAGCGCTTGCGAGACCTTGGTGAGGAGCTGGTTGACCTTCCTCGGGCCTCACTAAAAAAGTTTGACTTTTCTGAGATCCTGCATGATTCGATTATTCTGGCACAGGGCCTAAAACGTGAGGCACGGCGCCGGCAGTTACAGCATATCGGCAAACTGCTGCGCGATGAGAACGATGCTGCCATTTGGCAGTTGCTTAGCCAGGTATCACAGCCACAACGGGAAGAGCTGAAGGCCTTTCATGAAATTGAAGAATGGCGGGACAGGTTGCTGGACGGCGATGATGAGGTCATTAATCAGGCAGTCAACAGATTTCAAGGGGCAGACCGCCAGTACCTCAGGCAGCTGGTACGCAATGCGCGTAAAGAACATTCACAGGAAAAACCACCAAAATCCGCCCGTTTGTTGTTTCAGTATTTGAAAGGACTAAAAGATTGAAGTTTCAAGTTTCAAGTCAGAAAACCATAAGAAATAAAGCCGTAAAGAATTTTGTTCCTGCATAAAATTAAATCTTGGTTTACAAGTTATTTTTTACAAGTTATTTTACTTTGTATACTGGTAATTTTGAGGTGACGACATTATTTTTTTGGTTTTCTGACTTGAAACTTGAAACTTGAAACTATTTTTTAAAGCTGTCACTTATTCTTTGCAAGCTATATCATTGCGAAACCAAAAATATAAAAGGATTTTTCTATGTCTGAGATGACATTTTTCTGGC
>VAPH01009652.1_pt1 | contig 23493 bp, 23 predicted proteins | sample 3393861 | NCBI WGS metagenome assembly VAPH01 (sample SAMN08290439, study PRJNA428436) | hydrothermal vent metagenome | isolation source: Deep-sea hydrothermal vent chimney | place: Atlantic Ocean: South-mid Altantic Ridge | reverse complement strand
TCATTCTGATGGGTCAGATAGGCTTGTTCGGGCAGGCGCGGTTCGCCGCGCGATGCCATCGCATCGGGCAAGGGCCGCAACGCCCCCGACGGGCCGATATGGCCCACCTTCGGCCATGTTCTTTTGCCCCGTGCCGTCGTCACACGTCTTACCCGATGCACCGCATCGCGTCGCGACGCGTTCCTTGTCACAAAACAAAATATCATGGTCAGAATGCTTCATATTAGCCCGGCTATGCTCTATCCCCCGAAGATCACGCTGGGCAACCAAGTGGCGATGGGCGGATAGAAAGCCAGGATCGTCAAGCCGATCAATTGGATTATGACAAACGGAAGGACGCCTTTGTATATCTGCATGGTGGTAACGGATTCCGGGGCGACGCCGCGCAGATAGAACAGCGCGAAACCGAACGGCGGCGTCAGGAACGAGGTCTGCAGGTTCATGGCCATCATCACGCCCAGCCAAACCGGGTTCAGGTCCATCTTCAGCAGGACCGGCGCAACGATGGGGACGACGACAAAGATGATCTCGATAAAGTCGAGGAAGAATCCGAGGACGAACATCACCAGCATGACGACGATCACCGCCCCGGCCGTTCCGCCGGGAAGATCGGACAGAACCTCGCGAACCAGGTCGTCGCCGCCCAAGCCCCGGAAAACCAGTGAAAAGACCGAGGCGCCGATCAGAATAACGAAAACCATGGCCGTGATCTGCATGGACGAACGCATGACCTCGGTCAGGACCCTGGCCCCGCCGCCGCCCATCCGGGCCTTGTAAACCCGCTGAAGACTGACGAAAATCCCCCAAGCCAGAGCGGCTGAAGAAATGGCGGCCAGCACGATGCCGATCAAGTCGGCGGTGGGTATCTCGTTCCGCGCCACGCGCAGATCGAGCGTATTGGACAGCACGAGCATGACGACGAGGCTCAAGCCGGCGATATGAAGGGGGCGTTCACGGCCCGGTTCAATCCTGAGTCCGGCAAGGAGCAAGGCGCCGATGGCCCCGACCGAGGCCGCTTCCGTCGGTGTCGCGATTCCCGCTAAAATGGACCCCAAAACGGAAACGATCAGCACGATGGGGGGGAGAAGGGCGTGCAGGATTTTACTGCCCAGGCCTTCGGTGTCGATTTCATCGGTGGGAATGGCGGGCGAGGAGGAGGGGCGGAGCCAAGCCATGATTATTTGATAGAGGATATAAAGCCCGACCAAAGACAATCCCGGCAATAAAGCGCCCGCGAACAAGTCGCCGACCGAGACCGGTTCGGGGGACCAGTTCCCCAGTTCCCGTTGCGCATCGACATAAGCGTTGGAAATTTGATCCCCCAACAGGACCAGGACGATGGACGGAGGAATGATTTGCCCCAAGGTGCCCGAGGCGCAAATGGACCCCGCCGCCAGGGATGGGGAATAGCCTCGCTTGAGCATGGTCGGCAGTGACATCAGACCCATGGTGACGACCGTCGCCCCGACAATTCCGGTGGAGGCGGCGAGAAGGGCGCCGACGATGGTGACCGATATGCCGAGCCCGCCGCGCAGACTCCCGAACAGCATGCCCATGGTGTCGAGGAGTTCCTCGGCGACCTTGGAACGCTCCAGCATCACCCCCATGAAGACGAACAGCGGCACCGCGATCAATACTTCGTTGGTCATCGTGTTGCCGAAAATGCGCGACGGCAGGGCGCCGAAAAGGGAAAAATCGAACAGTCCGAATAAACTGGCGATGCCGGCGAACATCAATCCGGTTCCGGCGAGGGTGAAGGCGACGGGGAACCCGGCCAGCAGGAAGACGCAGACCGTTGCGAACATCAGGACGTCGAGGGTCTCCCTAATATCCATCGCCATTCCTCGCCTGGCTTGAAAAACCCACGAGGACAAGGAACGAGCGAAGGCCCATGGAAACCCCTTGCAAGATCATCAAGGCGGAAAAAACGAGGATGATCGTTTTAAGAAGGAAAACGGCTTGAATGCCGCTCGTTTCCTTCGATCCTTCAAATACTTTCCAGGAATTAACCACGTAGGGCCAAGTCCCCCACCAGATCAGGATGAAGACGGGGATCAGGAAAAGGATGACCCCGAGAAGGTCGACCAGGGCCTTCCGTTTTTCGCTGGCTTCCCGGTAGAGGATGTCGACCCGTACATGGCCGTCATGCAAGAGGGTATAAGCCGCTCCGATCATGAAAAGAGAGGCATGCAGGTAGATGACCGATTCCTGGAGCATGATCGATCCGATGCCGAAAATATAGCGCATCACGACGACCAGAAATTGGACGAGGACCATGGCGATGGCGGCCCAAGCCGCCGCCCGGCCTATTTTCTCGTTCAGGCGGTCGATAACCCCGGCAAGGGAAGCAATATTTTTCAAGGAAGGGATGTCCGTTTTATCGGTCGGGTTTCGGTCCTATGGAAATAAAGGAGGCCCGCCCCTTGCGGGGCCGGCCTCCTTACATTTCCGCGTCCGAGGTTTAACTCCCGTATTTAAAGGGCAGGAGCCGGGCGTTCTGATAGGCCAGATCGGACAATTTCGACCAAGCGATGGAATTTTTACGGAACTTGATAAAGCTCTCGTAGACCTTCTTGGAGATGGCGTCCGAGGCGCCGGCTTCGGCGACGACTTGGCCCGAGATTTCGCCGATGGATTGCAAGATGGAATCGGAGAACTTCCTGACCTGGACGTTGTGTTTTTCCTTGAGCGTGTTCAAGGCGTCGTTGTTGCGCGCGTTGAACTCGGCGAACATATAGGAATTTTCAGCCGCCATGGCCGAGGTGACGATCGCCTTGTGCTCTGCGCTCAGGCCCTCCCAAACCTTGAGGTTCATGCCCGCGCTGAGTGCGGTTCCCGGTTCGTGGAATCCCGGATAGTAGTAGTATTTTGTGATTTTGTAGAATCCGAAGGCCAGATCGTTCCAGGGACCGACCCATTCCGAAGCGTCGATGGCGCCCGATTGCAGGGCCTGGAAAATTTCGCCGCCCGGAAGGGAGACGGCCGCGGCGCCGATGCGGCGCAGCACTTCGCCACCCAGCCCGGGCATGCGGATCTTAAGGCCTTTGTAGTCTTCGAGGCTGTGGATTTCCTTGTTGAACCAGCCGCCCATTTGAACGCCCGTGTTTCCGCTAAGGAAGGGTTTGATGTTAAATCCGGCGGAAAGCTCGTCCCACAGGGCCTGCCCGCCGCCGTGGTAAATCCAGGAGTCCATCTCGGGGCCCGTCAGTCCGAAGGGAACGGCGGCGAAGAAGTTGAAAGCCTTCGATTTACCCTGCCAGTAATATTCGGCGCCGTGGTACATGTCGGCCGTCCCGCTTGAAACGGCGTCGAAGGATTCGAAGGCGGGAACCAGTTCGTTCTTGGCGTAAAGCTTAACGGTCAGCGCCCCGCCGCTCATGTTGGTGATGCGGTCGGCCATGCGTTGCGCGCCCGTGCCCAGGCCCGGGAAGTTTTTCGGCCATGTCGTTACGAGCTTGAGCTCCCTTTTTCCCTGCGCAATGGCGGGAGATGGGAAGGAAGATGTGAGAGCGGCCCCGGTAATGCCGGCGGCGGCCGCGCCTTTAATAAATTGACGGCGTTTCATGGAATTGCGTCTCCCTGGTTGTAAACCGTTTCATCTAATCGCCGCGCCGGAAAACCGGCGCACGAACCTTAGTCGCCATACCCATCCGATCCGAAGCACCGAACGCCCCCCGACGGCGACCGCAGACCCGGCCGCAGACACGCCGATGTTACCTGTTAAATGGTCTGATCAATGGATGCTGGTTTCGCGTGGTTAACGGCTTGAAGCCTATCTGGCTTTTATTCACGGCGCAACACCGGGAACGGATTTATGGCCCCTATTTTTGTTCTTTTTTCGAGATGATGGGACGCCAGCCATCCGGCGTAAAAGCCTCCATGGGCTGGAAGCGGGACTTATAGGACATCTTCTGGGATTCTTCTATCCAGAACCCCAGGTAAACATAAGGAAGGGATAAGGTTTTTGCCCGCTCGATGAGCCAAAGGATCATGAACGTGCCGAGACTCTTCCCGCTCATGGCGGGGTCGAAGAAACTATAGACGGCCGAGAGGCCGTTTTCCATCCGGTCGGACAAGCAGGCCCCGGCAAGGACCCCGTCGCGGTCCCTGAATTCGGTCAGGAAGCTCTCGACCGGCGTTTCCTCAACCAGGGCCCGGTAATCGGCGTAATCCATTCTCGCCATGTCCCCGTCACCATGGCGGGAGTCCTGATAGGCCGTAAAAAGCCGGTATTGTTCCGGCGTCGCCTTCGCGGGCGTTATTTCGGTGTTTAGGTCCTCGTTCGTCTTCCAGACCCTGCGGAACGAGCTTTTCATGATAAAAGACGAGCAAAGAACCCGAACGGCCCTGCAGGCTTGGCATTCGGGGCACGACGGCGCGTAGGCCAAGCCGTGGGAACGGCGAAACCCCGCCAAGGACAGGGCTTCATGCAGGGCAGGGGCGTCACGTCCGATAAGTTCGGTAACGACCCTGCGTTCAATCCTGTTATCAAGATATGGGCATGGAAGGGGGGGGGTCGTGAAAAAAAACCGGGATCCGTGGAAGGGGATATGTTTCATCGGGTATCGGGGGCCGGTCTACGGAAAATTCGCCGACAGTATACCAGATCGGGCCAAGCCGAAGAAGCCCGTCTATTGACCGATCACGGTCAGTTTCGGCCGCCTGGCCGAAACCGGCGGAGGGGGAGGCGGTGCGGGGGCGACGGAGTCTTCGGCGCTCTTTTCCACCGGCGCTTCCTGGTTGGTCCCTTGGACCGGCTCCTGGGGGGGCTCTTGGACCGGTGGGGCGGTTTCCGGGGTGGTTGCGGGCGGCGCCGCCGGTTCCTCCACGGTTGCGGGTTGGTTGGTCTGTTCGGGGATCTGCGCTGGTTCGGGGGCCGGTTCAGGAGCCGGTTCGGCGGACGTGTCCGCCGCCGGTGTGGGGCTGGTTTCCCGGCCGTTTTCGGAAGCCTGTGGTTCTGCGGCCTTATTTTTCGGTTCTTTTCCCTTGTTATGGCTTGAGAGCCGCAGCAAGACGATGGACAGGCGGCGGTTGCGGGCGTTTGTCGGATCGTCCGGAAGCAAAGGTTCCGTATCGGCTTTCCCGACGACCCGCGCTATACGCCCGGCGTCCACGCCCATATGGATGAGGGCGCGCCGGCTGGCGTTGGCGCGGTCGGCGGAAAGCTCCCAGTTGCTGTATCCGTTGTCGGTAACGTATTTCACGGCGTCCGTGTAGCCGGAAATGGTGATTTTTTGCGGCAATTCCTTGATGGCCTCGGCAACCAAACGAAGGAGCTTGACGGCGTAGGGATAGAGTTCCGAACTGCCGCTGGGAAACATGGGCAGGCCTTCCTGGTCGACCAGTTGGATGCGCAACCCTTCGGGCGTGTTGTCGATCAACAGGCTTTCGGACAGCTTTTGCAACGCCGGCACGTTCTTGATGGCCTGGTGCAAGGTTTTTTCGGCTTCCTTGAACTGTTGATCTTCCTTTTGGCGCACCTGTTGTTCCGCGTCCGCATCCCCCGGGGGGCCGCCGGTCTCTTCATCCACCGATTCGGAGCTGTCTTTCGAGGCTTTGGGTTCGGGCAATTCGTCGGTGACGGTCGGGGGCGCCATGGTGCTGACCATCGCGCCTTCGCTGATGGTTTGTCCGCCGAGCATGCCGCCGCTGCCGCTGGTGGAAGCCGACACGCTTACCGGGGCGAAATAGTTGGAGATGCCTTCAAGTTGTTCCTGGGTAACGGAGTTGAGCAGCCATAACAGCAGGAAAAAAGCCATCATCGCCGTTACGAAGTCGGCATAGGCTATTTTCCATGCGCCGCCGTGATGGCCCCCCCCTCCCTTCTTAATCTTCTTGATGATTATGGTTTGCTGTTGGGCCATGATGTTTTGGACTGCTAAAGTTCGCCGACCATTTCTTCCACTTCTATGAACGTCGGCCTGGTGTCGCATGACAAGGTTTTTCGGGCGAACTCGATGGATACCTGGGGGGCGTAGCCTTGGACATGGGCGATGATCGCGGACTTGATGCAAACCATATAATGGCCGTCGGCGGCAAACGTGGCTCCCACGGAACCCGCGATAGGCGCCATGAAGCCGTAGGACATCAAAATTCCGCTGAAGGTTCCGACCAGGGCGCCGCCGATCAGCTCCCCCAGTACTTCCGGCGGTTCGGTAATCGAACCCATGGTATGGATAACGCCCAGGACGGCGGCCACGATGCCGAGCGCCGGGAGCCCGTCGGCGAGGGTCTGTAGCGCGGTGGTAACGTCGTGATGTTCGGTGTGGTGAACCTCTAATTCCAGGTCCATGATCGCTTCGAGCTCGAAGGAGTTGTTGGTGCCCAAGGTCAGGAGGCGCAGGTAGTCGCAGGTGAATTCAACGGCGTGGTGATCCCCAAGGAATGATGGAAATTTCTGAAAGAGATCACTTTCATTGGGATTTTCCACATGGCTTTCCAAGGCGAGGTCGCCTTTTGATTTCGCCAGCTTGAAGACCGAATACAAAACTCCCAAGAGTTCCAGATAGCTTTCTTTATTGTATTTCGGCCCTTTGAAGACCATGCCGAAAGCTTTGCCCGTTGCGCCGAGCACCGGTTTCGGACTCGATATGAGATAGGCGCCGATGCCGGCTCCGAAAATAATTACGAATTCCAGGGGTTGCCAAAGTGTAGATAAATAGCCACCGACTCCCAAGTACCCGCCGAGGACACTCGCGATGACGACGACGATGCCGATGATGGCGAACATTAACGATTCCTCAAGTAATAATTTTTACCGTTGCCGGCCTGTTAACTCGCTTTTATTTCTTGACCTTAGCAGTTAAATCAACCGAATAACAAATGCAAGTTTCTCAATTGAAGAACTCCGGTCATTTGTTGGATATGTTGATGGGGGGAAGAAGAATCAAAGGTTTTAGGCCTTCTTTTTCAAAATCAAGCCTGTCCCATTCCAATTTCAAGGTCATGCCGTCGCGCCAAAGCGCCAATTGGTCCTTGTAATGGGATGAAAGGGGGTTCCCCGATTGGCCCGTGGCGATAACGAAACGGGATTTCGCCAGATCCCCAAGGTCGTATACGGCGCGCAGGCCGGGGCCGTGGATGGATTGGAAAGGGGCCTTGGAGTTTGAAACCCTGGAAGCGCCGCGGTTTACGGTGTAGCCGCCGCCATCGACCTCGGCCTCCAGGTTAACGAGTTTGCCGAGGATCGGGACGCCGTCCAAAATATCGCCGAACAACGGATGGACAAACCGCGCCTTGTGAACGGCGCCCCATTCCCATTTTCGGATATCCTTGCCGAATTGTGCCTCCAGGGAATCGAGGGCGCGGTCGAGCGCAAGGAGAACGCGGCCGCCGCAAGATTCTTTGTCGGGCGTCTTGACGTCGTCGCACCATTCCCGGTCGCCTTTCAGGACCGTGGCGATAAAGCGAGGCGAAAGGGACCAATACCTTTCGAACAGGGGGCCGAGTTCGTCGGCGTAGATCGCCCGGGAAAGTTCGCGAAGCCAGGCCGAAAAAATCAAAGGCTCCGATTTCCGGCGCGCCATGTCGCCCTTCCATTCGCCGAGCCATGCGTGAACCCTGCGTTGGCGTTTCGTCACCGGCTTGACGGCGAGCATCAAAGGCAACAGTTCCCGGGCCATGAGAGAGACGGAGTCCATTTGATACTCCATCGTTCTTTCCAGGGTCAGCGGGGCAAGTTCGGACAACAGGGAGGCGATCCTTTTCGCCCGGTAGGAAGGCGCCCAGTCCTCGGTAATGAAGTAGGGGTAATCGTCGGGGATGATTTTGTTGTTTGCGGCGACGAATTGCCCCGATTTGGGGTTGAAGGCCCGCGGGAGCTCTTTAAAGGGAATGTATCCCAACCAGTCCTGTTCCCCCGTCCAGCCTTCCTTCGGATATCTGCCCTTGCCGTTGCGGCGGATCGGCACCCTTCCCGGCGCCATAAAGCCGATGTTGCCTTCCCTGTCGGCGTAAACGACGTTTTCCTGGGGCGCGTTGAAATCGGCCATGGCGCGCGTGAAGGCGTCCCAATTCCGCGCCCGGTTGAGGCGAAAGAGGGCCTGGGGCGTTTTGTCGCCGCTTTTGAGATATGTCGCCGAGAGAGCCAGGGCGCTTCCTCCACGGACCGGCGCGGCGCGCAGCACGTCCGATATGATGGGGCCGTGATCGGATTCGCGGACCGATATGGTTACATCGGGGTCGTTTCGGACTTTGATGATTTCCTTTCTGACCACGAAGTCCTTGAACCCGTCCGGAGACAGGTAACGCCGTGGATCGCCCGGGACGGCTTGTTCCATGAACAAATCCTGCAGGTCGCTCTCCGTGCTGGTTATCCCCCAGGCGATGTCGGCGTTGTGGCCGAGGATGGTAAACGGCACGCCGGGAACCGTGGCCCCTGTTATCTTCAGGTCCGGGGTTTCAATGCGCGCCAGATACCAAAGGATGGGCGCCGCGAAACCCAGGTGGGGGTCGTTGGCCAGGATGGGTTTGCCGCCTGCGTTCTTGGCGCCGCCCGTTACCCAGGCGTTCGATGCCCCGCGAGGGGCGCGCATGAGGCCTAAAGGGCCGTCCGCCAGCGCTTCGAGGACCGAGTCGGTGGTTTCGTTCCACCAAGACGTGTCGTTTCCCTTGATATCCGGGGGGGGCTTCCGGTCGTCGGGGAACGGCGGCCAAAGCCGGGAGACTTGTTCCGGGGTGAGCCGTTTCAGCATCCGGGCGCGGAGAATTTCATCCTGCCAATTGCCGCTGAGCTGCAAGGCCATGATCTTTCCCCAGAGCAACGAATCGGCAGGACGCCAGGGGTCCGGGCGGAATCCCAGCATGATGAATTCCGGGGGCAGGGCGCGGACGGAACCGAAGGGGCGTTGCTCCAGCCAGGCGTTGACCCCGGCGGCGTAGGATGTAAGGGCCTGGCGGACGGGCTCGTCGAGGATTGAAAATTGCTCTTCGACCAACTGCCCGAAGCCCAGGGTCCGCATGAATTTATCGGACGCCAGGGCGCGGGATCCCAAGATTTCGGCCAGTTTTCCAAGGGCCATTCTGCGCATGGAGTCCATTTGCCAAAGCCGGTCCTGGGCATGGACGTAGCCAAGGGCGAAATAGGCGTCTTCGTCCGAACGGGCGAAGATATTCGGGATTCCGGAGCCGTCGCGATAAATCTCGATCCGGTCCTTCGGGCCGTCCAGGACGACCTTACCTTCGCTAACGGGCAGGGACGTAAAAAGCCAGGCGGTCCCGACGGCGGTTCCGAAAACAAGCGCCGCCAATCCCCATTTAAGCACTCTTCCAAGCTTGGAAAACATCAATTGTTTCCTTTACTTAAAAGCGCTTCTTCAAGTTCTTTTAGAAGTCCCTCCCGGTCTCCGTCGAGGGCGGGGGCGGGGGGGCGGACCGCCCCGTCCGGGAAACCGGATATCTTGACCGGATTGCCGGCCATTTGGACGGGGCCGGCAACGGGATCTTTCGCCGTGACGATCATGTTTCGCGCCGCAAGCTGGGGCTCGTCAAACAGCCGGTCGATGGAATTGATGGGACCCGACGGGACGCCCGCTTTTTCAAAGACCGCCAACCAGTGGCCGGCGGGCTCGCCCATAAAGGTTTTCTCCAATTCATCCTTCAGCGCCGCCTGGTTCTCACACCTGAGTTCATTGGTCGAGAACAGGGGGTTCGAAGCCAGGTCGGCGCGCCCGATCGTTTCGCAAAGAAGGCGAAACAGAGGGTCGTTGCCGATGGCGAGGACGAAAGCGCCGTCTTCGGAGGCAAAGGCGTCGAAGGGAGCTATGGAAGGGTGGCGCGCGCCGAGGGGGGCGGGGGGGACCCCGGTGGCGGCGAAGCGGGCGATGGCGTTTTCCAGAAGGGCGACTTGGGAATCGAGCATCGAGACATCCACCTTCATGCCGAGGCCGGTGGACTGCCTGTGATAGAGGGCCGCATTGACGCCGATGGCCGTGAACAGGCCCGCCGCGATGTCGCCGAGCGACGTTCCCGCGCGCGTCGGCGGCCCGCCGGGGTGTCCCGTCAGGCTCATCAAGCCGCCCATGGCTTGGGCGATCAGATCGTATGCCGGACGCCGCGACAAGGGGCCGGTGTGGCCGAAACCCGAGGTCGCGGCGTAAATCAGCCGTGGGAAACGCCTCCGTAGCTCATCCCAGCCGTAACCGAGCCTTTCCATGGCGCCGGGGCGGTAGTTTTCGGCGAGCACGTCGGCGCTTTCGAGCAACATCTCGAAGCGGGAACGGTCCTCTTTGTCCTTGAGGTCCAGGACGATGCTTTCCTTTCCCCGGTTCAAGGACATGAAATACGCCGATCGCCCTTTGACAAACGGCCCGAAACGGCGGGCGTCATCGCCACCCGGCGGTTCGACCTTTATCACCCTTGCGCCCAAGTCGGCCAAAACCATCGTGCAATAAGGGCCGGCGAGAACCCGTGTCAGGTCGATAACGGTAATTCCGGATAGGGGGCCCTTGACGCTCACAGGCGGTTCCTTTTCTCAATAGCCGGCAAAAGCATTAGAAACCACACCGTAATTGTCAACAGGCCCCAACGCCGGTCGGCATGATACCTTGAACTTACGGCGTGAAGCGCCATGTATTGAAGTATCGAGGGGAATCGATCGAAAAGGTTTCCTCCCAGGGCCTTTCGACCTTCCTATCCAAACGGACATGATGTAGAAAAGAACGAAGTCGATTGTTGGAGGGTTCTTATGAATCAAGTTGTTACGACCGAGTCCCGGGAAATCGAGACCATTCCCGGCGAAAACCTTGAGGATTTCGTTACCTTTATCATAAAGGGTCAATTGTTCGGCATCCCGGTTCTTAAGGTTCAGGATATTCTGACTCCCGACAACATCGCCGCAATTCCCCTGGCCCCACCGGAAGTGAAGGGGTCGATCAATCTTCGTGGCCGCATCGTTACGGTCGTCGATGTTCGCGTCCGCCTAGGGCTCGGAAAGAAGGAACTCGACCGGCCAAGTCTGAAAGCCGTTGAAAAAGATCCGGAACCGGAACAGGACGCCAAGGAAGCGGGGGAAGAAAGCAAACAGGAACAGGAAGCGCCCGCGAAGGCGCCCCCCGACGAGGGCATGGGCGTTACGGTCGAGCACGAGAACGAACTCTATACCTTGCTGGTCGATAAGGTCGGGGACGTCATCGGCCTGTCCAAGGATTTCTACGAAAGCAATCCCAGCACCCTGGACCCGGTTTGGCGCGAGTTCGCTTCCGGCGTCTATCGCTTGGACGGGCAGTTGATGGTGGTCTTGGACGTCGAGCGGCTGCTTAACATTTCGTCAAAGGCTTAAGCAGTCTCGCCGCATCGATGGCGGCATAGGTCACGACTCCGTCGGCGCCGGCCCGCTTGAAAGACAGCAGGCTCTCCATCATCGCCTTTTCGTAATCGAGAAGCCCTTGCTCGGAGGCGGCCTTCAGCATGGCGTACTCACCGCTCACATGATAGCCGAAGGTCGGCGCGCCGAAGGTCTCTTTGATCCGATAGATGATGTCCAGATAGGGCAGGCCGGGCTTGACCATCACCATGTCCGCCCCTTCGGCGATATCCAGGGCCACCTCGCGCAGGGCCTCGTCGCCGTTCGCCGGGTTCATCTGATAGGTGTTTTTATCCCCTTTCAGCGCCGTCCCGGAGCCGACGGCGTCGCGGAAGGGGCCGTAAAAGGCCGATGAGTATTTGGCGGCGTACGACAGGATTCGGACATGTTCGAATCCGGCGCCGTCGAGGGCGCCGCGAATGACGCCGATCCTCCCATCCATCATGTCCGAAGGGGCGATAACGTCACATCCCGCTTCGGCCTGGACGACGGCTTGGCGGCACAGGACGTCGATGGTTTCGTCGTTGACGATGATCCCGCCGACGACCAGCCCGTCATGCCCCTCGCTGTTGTAGGGATCGAGCGCCACGTCGCAGATGACGCCGATGCCGGGGACGGAGTCCTTCAAGGCCTGGACGGCGCGGCAGACAAGATTGTCCGGGTTGCAGGCCTCAATGGCGTCTTCGGTCTTGAGCGAAGGGTCGGTATAGGGGAAAAGGGCCAAGGCCGGTATGCCGAGGCTCTGGGCTTGGGCGGCGGCTTTGCAGAGCAGGTCGATGGACAGTCTTTCCACGCCGGACATGGACGGAACGGGCTCACGCTTGTTTTGTCCTTCGATGACGAAGACCGGCCAGATCAGGTCGTTGGGACCGAGCGCATTTTCGGCGACGAGTCTGCGCAGCCATTCGTCATGACGGTTCCGGCGCATGCGGGTGCGCGGATAGGAGCCCGGAAAAGTGTTCGGTCGGTTCACTGTCGTTTCAGGCCGGAATTCCGTAGCCTGCCTCCGTTCAAATACATGTGGATTGAAGTCTAGTCACAATAAGATGCATGATGAAGTTTAATGCAAGGAATCTCACGGGATTAAAACGACGACCGATGACGACCGATGACGATATGCCCGTCGAAGTTCTCTACGAATTCCGCCCCATGGGCCGGTTTGTCAAGGTTTGCGCCATCGACGCCCAAACCGGTACGGAAATCACCATGGTCGGGGATTCCCGTTACGGCGAGGCCATCTTAAAACGCGTCGCCCGGAGGAAATTGGCCTATGTGATCGCCAAAAACCGCACCGAAAAATCCGGACGGTGAAAGGGCGGATCACGAAAAAGTCAATTGAAAACCCCTCCGCCCTTCGATACCAAGGCCACCACCGCTATACATAAAAGGTTTGGGGAGGAATCATGTCGTTCGGTGATAGCGCGCCTTGGCTCGTTTTGTTGGGCTACGCGGCCCTCATTTGGGCGATGACGCCAAAACGGGTCAGCGCCGGCCAGTTTTTCCACGGCCGGTCGGAAAAAGGCGGCGAGCCCGGCCTCTTGCTTCTCGTCGCCAGCGCGGCCATCACCTGGATTTTCGCTAAATCCATCGCCAATTCCGCCACCTTGGGCAAGGCCTTCGGAATCTGGGGCGGGATCGGGTATTCCTTTTACTACCTCAGTTTCGCCGTCGTTGGGGTCGCCGTTTATTTGATCCGGACGCGGGGCGGATTCGCCTCACTATCGAGTTTTCTCGTCGCCAAATACGGCGGCTTCTGCGCCAAGCTCTTCCTTCTCGCCATCTCCATCCGTCTTTTCAACGAGGTTTGGTCGAACACCAAGGTCGGGGCGCTGTATTTCGGGGCGGAAGGAAGTGGTGGATACTGGGTCGCCGCGGCCGCGATCACGCTTTTTACCGTTTATTATTCCTGGCGCGGAGGATTGCGCTCCAGCCTTCTGACCGACGGAGCCCAGATGCTTCTGGCCGCCGTGCTGCTCGCCGTCATCCTGATGACGGTCGGGCCCGGCCTCGCCGAAACCGGCTTGCCGGCGGTGGGGGAAGGGGCGAGGGCGGCCGGGATGACATTCGCCGGATTGGCCCTGGTTCAGGCCCTCTCATACGGGTTCCATGATCCGGTCATGACCGACAGGGCCTTTATCACGCAACCGAAAACCATGGTTAAGGGGTTTATTCTCGCGGGCCTTGTTTCCGGACTGTTCATCTTTCTTTTTTCAGGCGTCGGGCTTTACGCCCGGGCCCTGGGCCTCGAGGGGAATCCCAGCATCAGCTTTCCCGCCGCCTTCGGCCTTCCCATGCTGCTGGTGTTCAACGCCATCATGCTGACCAGCGCGGGGTCGACCCTGGATTCCACCTTCGCCGCGACGGCGAAGCTGGGCGCGCGGGATTGGGGCAACGATTACGCCCCGCCGACCGACCGTCACGCCAACCGGGGCCGGTTGCTTATGGTGGCCATCGCCGTTTTGGGAAACCTTCCGCTTTTTACGATCTATTTAAGCGACAATGTCGGCCCCGCGATTATCGCGGCGACCACCATCAGCGGCACCATGGTCATGGGCCTGGCCCCTATCTTTTTATTGTCCTGGATCCGTTCCGCCGGCCGCTTGAGCTTCCACATGGCCTTTTGGCCCGGGCTGGCCTTAGGCGTTCTGATGACCGTCGAGAGCGCCACGGGAATTGAAATCCTCCCGGCCGCCCTCGACGTCGGTTCGGGGAAATACGCCGACGACCTGGGCGTCAATATTTTCGGCCTGGTTATCAGCACCGGGGGCTATCTTCTGGGCGCTTTGCTCAAGGCGGTGTTTCCCCAAAATGCCCTAAATGTCCAAGGGTCTTGATCTCGGGGACCTGAACGGCCCCGTTCTCGTCTTCGGTGGGCCCTATGGGAATTTCGAGGCCACACAAGCCGTTTTGGCCGAGGCCGAAAGACGGGGCATTCCGCCAAGCCGCACGATTTGCACCGGCGACATCGCCGCCTATTGCGCCGATCCGCAGGCGACCGCCGATCTGCTTCGGTCTTTGGAAATTCCCATCGTTCGCGGAAACTGCGAGATTTCCTTGAGCGAAGGATCGCACGATTGCGGCTGCGGTTTCAAAGAGGGTGGCGCGTGCCACCTGTTGTCCCGTGATTGGTATGCCTATTGCGCGGAGAATTTAGACCCTGAGACAAAGGCTTGGATGGGGAGGTTGCCCCGGCGGATCGGATTTTCCATGGCCGGAAAGAAGGTTCTCGCCCTTCATGGAGGGGCCAAGAAGGTCAACCGGTATCTTTTTTCGTCGTCTTCGAAGCAGGACAAGCGAGCCGAAATAGACGAAGCCGGCGCGGACGTCGTTCTCGCCGGACATAGCGGGCTGCCTTTTATTCAAGAAATAGATGGCCGGATTTGGTTCAATCCGGGCGTCGTGGGCATGCCGGCCAACGACGGGACGCCCAGGGTGTGGTTTGGGGTGATCGCTCCCAACGAAGCTGGAATCCGGATCGAACTGCGCCCCTTGCGCTACGATCATGAAAAAGCGGCCGGTAAGATGGCCGGAAAAGGATTGCCCAGGGGATACGCCAGGGCCCTCGCGACGGGGCTTTGGCCCAGTCTCGATGTCTTGCCCGCCGCGGAAAGGGGAAATACGGGAACCCCCATCGCCTCATGGACGGCGTCGTTTCCAGGCCCCGGATCAAGACCTTTCCGCAACCTTCTTTAGCGCGGTGTAGGGGGTGAAGGCGAGGCCGGGACAGAGGCCTTGGAAATGGGCCTCGAATTCGCTCAACAGAACCTTGGGTGCTTTTTCTTCATCGTACCAGGCCGGAAACCGGCGTATCAGGTTTTTTGAAATCAGGATGTTTCGTTTGACCACCGCCTCGTTGAGGTTGGGATAGGTTCCCTGGACCGTATTGAGGAACCATTTGGCGTAAAGGTGCGCCTCGTATTCGATCAGTCCGCTGCCGCGGCCCTTTCTCTTGGGATTCCCCCTCACGCCCCAGATGTTCCTGCTGTCCTTTCCGCACCAATCGACCATGGGCCAGATCCTCTTGTCCATGGCCTGGCGGCCGTGTCCGATAAGTTCATGGACCAGGGTCGAGGCCAGGGTGTAGGGGGTGTTTTCGAAGACCGGGAGGGGGTCGATATGGGTGGTCGGTATGCGGACGATGTAATCCCTTCCCCAGGCGTTGAACCCGGCCCGTCCCTTGCGCCCCGTCAGAAAGACAACGCGCCTGCCGGTGCGGTTGACGGCCCGCATCATCTCAAGGAATTGGGGGGCTTTTTCCTCGATCAGGTCTATGGAGCGCCGGACAAGTTTGTAAAAGGCCCTGTTTTCAATTTCCCCCTGCCTGTCGGGCTCGTTGCCGATCAGGGTGAAGCCCTTGTAAGCGACGGTGGGGAACCCGCGCCCGATGTAGGCGGGTTCGCGGAAGCGCGAAGCCGTCTCTTGCGTAACGCGGTTCACGGCGCTGCCCGGTAAAAAAGAAAGCTGTTCTCCAGCGACGGCGTTCCCGGCAGGCAAAACCAGAACAGCCAGGGCGAATACTAAGGCAATGCGGGCAGAATCCATCGTTCTTCTCGGTCTCGAGCGTTCTCGCTCGGTTTCGGGACGGCGCCCCTTGAGGAGCAAGAGAATGACAGAGAATGTCTTAAGCGGCGGTTAACGGTTAACGGCTGAAGGCTTGTATGCCCGTCTGCGCCCGGCCCAGGATCAGGGCGTGAATGTCGCTTGTGCCTTCGTAGGTATTGACGGTTTCCAGGTTCGCCATGTGGCGGAAGACGTGATAATCCTCGGTAATGCCGTTGGCGCCCAGCATATCCCGTGCGTTTCGCGCCGCATCGAGCGCCTTGGCGCAGGAATTCCTTTTAATCAGCGAAATGGTCTCGGCCGGGCAACGGCCTTCGTCCATGAGCCTTCCCGCGCGCAAGGCGGCTTGCAGGCCTATGGAAATGTCCGTTTGCATGTCGGCCAGCTTTTTCTGGATCAATTGGTTGGCGGCCAGGGGGGCGCCGAACTGCTTGCGTTCCAGGCAATAGCCGCGCGCCGTATGCCAGCAGAATTCGGCGGCGCCCAGGGTCCCCCAGGCGATGCCGTAGCGGGCCTTGTTCAAGCACCCGAAGGGGCCTTTCAGGCCTTCGATATGGGGAAAAGCGTTCTCTTCGGGGATTTCGACGCCGTCCATGACGATCTCGCCGGTAACGGAAGCCCTAAGGCTCATTTTCCCTTCGATCTTGGGGGTGCCGAGCCCCGCCATGCCGCGTTCCAGGATAAACCCCCGGATGACGCCCTCGCACTTGGCCCAAACGATGAGAACGTCGGCGATGGGCGCGTTGGTGATCCATGTCTTGGTTCCGCTGAGCTTGTAACCGCCGTCGATCTTTTCGGCCTTGGTTTTCATGCCGCCCGGATCGGAGCCGAAATCCGGCTCGGTCAGGCCGAAACAGCCGACCCATTCGCCACGGGCGAGTTTCGCCAAGAACTTTTTCTTTTGCCGTTCGGTTCCGTAAGCGTGGATCGGGTGCATGACGAGCGACGATTGCACGCTCATGGCCGAGCGGTAGCCGGAATCGACCCGTTCGACCTCCATGGCCGTTAGTCCGGAGCAGACGTGGTTAAGCCCGGCGCAACCGTATTTTTCGGGCAGGGTGGAACCAAGAAGACCCAGTTCGCCCATCTCGGAGATGATTTCCCGCTCAAAGCGTTCTGAGCGGTAAGCCTTGATCACGCGCGGGAAAAGCTTGTCCTCTGCGTAAGCGCGCACCGTATCGCGGACGAGCCTCTCGTCCTCTTCGAGTTGATCGCCCAGAAGAAAAGGGTCTTCCCACTGGAAAGGGGGTGTGGACGTCATGACGCTGTCTCCCATAAAAAGGCTCCCGCCTCCCAGCCGAAAAAAAGGCCCCCGCCTCCTATCCGATTAGCGGGGTTGGGGGCGGGGGTCAAGCCGGTCCAGAGGAGATTGAGGTGCGAGGACCGGTTAGAACGGGAAGGGGTTTCCTCCCTTCAATCGGTAGGCGGCTTGGCCTTTGCGGGGCTCGCGCAGGGAACGGAGGCGGCGGCCTTCGGTCCGCGTGTCCACGGCTGAAAGCATGAGTGTCGGGCGGCCTTTTTTTCCGCCGCTAACGAAACGCGAAATCACGGCCTCAAGCGATATTCCCGCCACAAGCCATGAGAACCGGCATTCCTTGGAGCCCGTGAACGAGCTTTTGTAGCAATTGCTGGTGGCGGGACGTCCGAATTTGGCGCTGATTTTTGAGATAAGATCGTTTTCGTCGAACCTGTCATAGGAGCGGACGAAGCGCAGGCGGAAGGCCTTTTGGCCGCCTTTGCCCTTGAGAAAGTAGACCGTGTAGGCGCCGCCGTTCGAGGAAACGAACGCAGCGGTCAGGTTTCCGTCGGATCCTTCGTCGAGGGAAAGGGAAGGATTTAACCGCCGGACCGCCTCGGGCGTCATCCCGAAGCTTATGCCGCCCAGTGAAAATTCCGTCTTTTCAGCCGACGGGCTCGGCTCCACGCCCGCGATATAGAGTTCTTTTCTGGAATAGGAGAAAACCGCCCAAAGCGCCAAACTGCTGAGCAGGAAGGCGAAGCTCAGGGACTTTAAATTCCAGTCCCATCTGTCCGGATTCTGGACTTTCCTGTAGCCGATACGCGCCATTTCATCGCCCGTAAACAAATCGTTACACTGATCCCACGAATCAATACTATTGCCATAGGGGGTAGGTTCCTAAATAATTATTTGTTATCAATATCTTATATAATTTCTATAAAATTTTATGGATCGAGGGCGTCTTTTCCATGAACCATGAAGCACTGCGCCGCAGAAGGATTATAAACCTCCTGCAATCGGCCGCTTTGTTGGCGGGCATGGCGGTTCTTCTGTCGCTGATCGGTTGGATCGTCGCGGGCCGGGAAGGGATCGCCTACACCGTCGGTTTCGGTCTTCTGTTCCTGTTTTTCGGCGCCCCCCACTCGCCGCGCCTCTTCCTCCACGTGATCGGCGCCCGGCGCTTAACACCCCGGGATTCCAGGATTCTGCATCAAATCACAGATGAACTGGCCCGGCGCGCCGAACTGGCGAACCCGCCCGCCCTTTACCTGGCCCCGGGCGGAGACATGCAGTCGTTCACCGTCGGCGGCAAAGCCTCCAACGCGGCCGTCGTTCTCTCCACAGGCATCATCGAAGGCCTTTCCCTGCGCGAACTGGCCGGCGTTCTCGCCCACGAAATCAGCCATATCCGTGGCCGTGACATCGCCGTTATGGGGCTGGCCGATCTCGTCACCAGAATGACCCGGACCTTGTCTTTGCTCGGGCTTCTTCTGATCGTTTGGAACGTGCCCATGGCGATCATGGGAGAGGACGGAGTGATGCCATGGGTGCCGCTTGCCTTGCTTGTCCTGGCGCCCCTGGCGGGCACCCTGATGCAATTGGCCTTGTCGCGGACACGGGAATTCGAGGCCGACCGCACCGCCGCAATGCTGACCGGAGATCCGGTAGGATTGGCCTCGGCCCTGAAAAAACTTGAACTCAGGAGCAGGGGGCTGATGAACCTTATTTTCATGCCCCGTCCGGCCGAAGACCTGGAGCCTTCCCTGCTGCGCTCCCATCCGCCGACGGCCGAACGGGTCAAACGCCTTTTGGAGCTTGAGCCTTCCGGGTCGCCCCTGCCTCGGCGTATTCTGAGACCCGAAGACAATCCCCCGACCTCTTTCCAGAGCCCGGACCCGAGGGCCCGCCGCCGTTTTATCCGTTGGTGGGGGTAGTCGCGTAAAGGCGCTTCAGCACCCGGACCAGCGTTCGATCAAATCGTGCTCGACGCCGCAGAGGTCGAGCGCCCGTCCGACCGTGTGGCGGACGATGTCGGTGATGGTTTCCGGTTTGGTATAGAAGGCGGGCATGGGCGGCAGGATAACGGCCCCGATCCCGGCGGCCTTGGCCATCATGTCCAGGTGGCCCTTGTGCAAGGGCGTTTCGCGGACCATCAGCACCAAGGGACGGCGTTCCTTCAAGGTCACGTCGGCGGCCCGGGCCATCAGGTTTGCGGCATAGGAATTGGCGATGGCCGACAGGCTCTTGATCGAACACGGCGCGACGACCATGGCGCGTGCCCGGAACGAGCCGCTGGCGACCGCCGCGCCCAGATCCTTGACGCTGTATGTGGTTTCGGCGAGGGCGTGGACATCGTCCAAGGAGAGGTCCGTCTCCAGGGCGAGGGTGCGGGCCCCCGTTTCGCTGACGATCAGGTGGGCTGGAATCTCCAGCTCCTTCAAGGCGCGCAGGGTCTCGACGCCGTAGATCGCGCCCGATGCGCCCGAAATGCCGACGATCAGCGGCAAGTTCATGACAAAAACTCCCAAACCGGGACCGATGGAAAACACGTGGGGCCATTCGGGGGGCGCGTCCAGGTTTTGTCAAGGCCGTGACGTTTGCCGGCCCCGTCGGATAAGTTTGGTTTTATTTTTTCCGGCCTGTCGCTTTTTTCTTTTTTCCGGAATTTTTTCCGAGGCCGATTTTTTTTGCAAACTCGGAGCGTTTCTTGGCGTAATTGGGTGCGACCATGGGGTAGTCGGAAGGAAGGTCCCATTTAGACCTGTAATCTTCCGGAGTCATGGCGAATGTCGTTCTAAGATGGCGTTTGAGCATCTTCATCTTCTTGCCGTCTTCCAGGCAGACGATGAAATCAGGGGTAATGGAGCGCCGTATGGAAACGGCGGGTTTCTGGTCTTTTCTGGAAGGGTTTCCCGCGCCGTTGTTCAAGGCGTTCAGGGAACCGAAGACGCTGTTGATGGCCTCGGAAATTTGTCCGGATTGAATTTGGTTGCTGCTGACGTAAGCGGCGACGATATCGACAGCCATGCGCAAAACATCTTCCTGCGAAGCGGTATCTGCTGTTTCTTCTGTCATAAATCATCCATCCCAGGTTTGTGTTTGGTTCTGGAAAAATACACAGTATTCCAATTTAATACAATATCCGACTTCACCTTAATATATAATTTAATGTTCTTTATTTTCAGCATTTATTGATTGGTGCGATACATAATTACTACAACGATCTAATTGTATAATTCCATAATGGCGTTGAATACTGGGCTATTCTGGGAAGGGCGTTGTCCCGACAAGCGGGAAGCCGAGAACTTGTGGCTTGTTGGCATTTTCCCCCGAGATATGGTATCTAAAGCCCATCTCGACCCCGTTGACCGTAATATCATCAGAAAATCAAGGCCTTAGCTAGACCATGTCCCGAGAAACCATTGCCATCGCCAGCGATCACGCCGGCTACGACCTGAAGACCGAACTCAAGGAGACGCTCTCCGAATTGGGGTATGGCGTTCTCGATCTTGGGGCGGACGGTTCCCAATCCGTCGATTACCCCGATTTCGGCTATGCCATGGCCGCCGCGATCAAGGACGGAAAGGTCAAGCGCGGCGTTTTGGTCTGCGGCAGCGGCATCGGCATATCCATCGCCGCCAACCGGCGCCCGGAAGTCCGCGCCGCCTTGATCCACGACGCTTACGGCGCGCGCATGTGCCGGCTGCATAATGACGCTAACGTCATCGCCTTCGGGGGGCGGGTGATCGGCCCCGATATCGCGCGCGATTGCCTGGAAATTTTCCTGGGCGCGGACTTCGAAGGCGGACGCCACGCCAGGCGCGTCGATAAGCTCTCCAACCCCGAGGGTTAACAACCAAGGAACGTCGTTTCATGTCCGTTGCCAACGCCATATATCCTTCTCCTTTTCAGGGCGGTTTTTTTGGAGAGTCACTCGCCGATAAGGATCCCGAGGTCTTTCGCTCCATTCGCGACGAGCTTTCGCGCCAACAGAACCAGATCGAACTGATCGCATCGGAAAACATCGTTTCCCGCGCCGTCATGGAAGCGCAGGGCTCGGTGATGACCAACAAATACGCCGAAGGATATCCGGGGCGGCGGTATTACGGCGGTTGCGAATACGTGGATGTGGCCGAGGCGCTGGCCATCGAGCGCGCGAGGAAGCTTTTCGGCTGCGAATACGCCAACGTCCAGCCCCATTCCGGGGCCCAGGCCAACGGCGCCGTTTTCATGGCGCTGCTTAAGCCCGGCGACACCATCATGGGGCTGTCGCTCGCCGCGGGCGGCCACCTGACCCATGGCGCGCCCCCGGCCCAATCGGGGAAATGGTTCAACGCGGTGCAATACGGCGTCAAACGCGACGGCCTCGAGATCGATTACGACGAGGTCGAACGCCTGGCCGAGGACTCAAAGCCGAAATTGATTATCGCCGGCGGGTCGGCCTATCCCCGGACCATCGATTTCGCCCGATTCAGGGACATCGCCGACCGGGTCGGCGCGAAACTGATGGTCGATATGGCCCATTTCGCCGGTCTGGTCGCGGGCGGCGTTCACCCGAGCCCGTTGCCCTATGCCGACGTGGTCACCTCGACCACCCACAAGACGTTGCGGGGGCCGCGGGGCGGGCTCATTCTTTCCAACGACCCGGATTTGGGAAAGAAATTCAATTCCGCCGTTTTTCCGGGGCTTCAAGGGGGCCCGCTGATGCATGTCATCGCCGCCAAGGCGGTCGCTTTCGGCGAGGCTCTGGCGCCCGAATTCAAGGTTTACGCCGAGACCGTCGTCGCCAACGCCAAGGTTCTCGCCGCCACCCTGATCGAAAGGGGGCTCGATATCGTTACCGGGGGAACGGATACGCATTTGATGCTCGTCGATCTCAGGCCTAAGAAGCTGACCGGAAAAGCCAGCGAGGCAAGCCTGGAAAGCGCCTATATGACGTGCAACAAGAACGGCATTCCGTTCGATACGGAAAAGCCGATGATTACGTCGGGCATCCGGCTCGGCGCGCCCGCGGCGACGACGCGGGGCTTCGGCCCGGCAGAATTCAAACAAGTCGGCGAACTGATCGGCGATGTCTTGGACGCCCTTGCCGCCAATCCCGGCGACAACGGTGCGGCCGAAGCCGCCGCCCGCGAGAAAGTCGGCGAACTGTGCCGTAAATTCCCCGTCTATTCAGGGTTTTAGGCGGATTTAAGTCAATACAGGGGAAGGGGATTTTTCATGCGCTGTCCGTTTTGCGGAAACGAAGATACCCAAGTCAAGGATTCGAGGCCGACGGAAGACAACGCGACCATCCGGCGCCGCCGGTACTGCCCGGCCTGCGGCTCCCGGTTCACGACTTTCGAGAGGGTCCAGCTGCGCGAATTGTCGGTCATTAAAAGCAACGGCGACAAAACGCCGTTCGAGCGCGACAAATTGATGCGATCCCTGCAGATCGCCCTGCGCAAACGCCCCGTCGAGGAAAGCCGCATGGAGCGCATCGCCAACAGCATCCAGCGCCGCCTGGAAACCTTGGGCGAAAGCGAAATCCCGACGAAGGTGATCGGCGAGATGGTCATGGAACATTTGGCCGAACTCGATCCGGTCGCTTATGTGCGCTTCGCGTCCGTGTACAAGAACTTCCGCGAGGCCAAGGATTTCGAGGACTTCGTAGGAAAGTTGGGTGGCGAAGAAGACTGACTCTCAATACATGCGGGGCGCCCTCGCCTTGGCGCGCAGGGGGCTGGGCCGCGTCGCCCCCAATCCGGCCGTCGGCTGCGTTATCGTTACCGACGACGGCGGCCAGGGGAAGGTTGTCGGCAGGGGCTGGACCCAGCCGGGCGGCCGCCCCCACGCGGAAACCGAAGCCCTAAAGCGGGCCGGGGCTGCGGCCAAGGGGGCGACGGCCTATGTCACCTTGGAACCCTGCGATCATTTTGGGAAAACCGCGCCCTGTTCGGAAGCCTTGATCGAAGCCGGAATCAAACGCTGCGTTATCGCCGTTCAAGACCCCGACCCGAGAGTATCGGGCAACGGCATCGAGCGTCTTCGTAAAGCCGGGGTCGAGGTGACCTTCGGGGTCTGTTCCGAGGAAGCGGAAAGGCTGAATGCCGGGTTTTTCCTGAAAACGACCCATTGCCGCCCGTTGTTTACCTTGAAAACAGCCACCACCTTAGACGGCCGTATAGCCACCCATACCGGCGACAGCCGATGGATAACCGGCAAACAAGCGAGGGCCGTGGCCCATCTTTACCGCGCCGAGCACGACGCCGTTTTGATCGGCGTGGGCACGGCGTTGCACGACGACCCCAGGCTTTCGTGCCGTCTGCCCGGCCTGAAGGACGGGACTCCCATCAGGATCGTCGCCGATAGCCGGATGCGCCTGCCCCTGACGTCGGCCTTGGTTAAAACG
>VAPH01006834.1_pt1 | contig 23511 bp, 32 predicted proteins | sample 3393861 | NCBI WGS metagenome assembly VAPH01 (sample SAMN08290439, study PRJNA428436) | hydrothermal vent metagenome | isolation source: Deep-sea hydrothermal vent chimney | place: Atlantic Ocean: South-mid Altantic Ridge | reverse complement strand
TTCCTTACAAAATACATTTCCTGCAAACAGCAAACCGCCAATGACATTCCTTGTCATTGGCAGTCCACTCCCTCCCCTTTTTTCTCAGGAAGACCGTCAAGTAATACTCTATTCCCTAATTTATAGGCTGCCCGGCTCAACCTGAGTCGCGACTAATACGCCGCCAACCATGGCACCTTCAACATCTACCAACACATTATTACCAATAGACACGCCGCCGTTAAGCTCGGCGCCAGAGGCATTTACAGTGATGCTGTTGACCATGAAATCCGCAGTGATATCCGTAAAGCCGGTAACAACGCCCTCTACTTCTACTTCGCTACCTTCATCTTCGGTTTCGTTTTCGATTTCCTTGGCCACTATAATCGTGAAACTACCGGCTTCAAGTGTGCCCTCGACTTCGACATAAGTACCTTCGACCAGGCCAGAAGGAAAACCGTCAAATTGTGTGTTGGCATCAGTATTGATCGTTGCGCCAAGAACAGTGAATGAATAATAGTCACCCATGACCCCAGTTCCTGTCAGGCCAGCGATCATGCCTTTAATTTCTGCTTCGCTATTGGCAGGGGGAATACCGTTCATTTCAATATAAGTAGCAAGCAAGCTGCCATCCATTTGATAAAAACCACTCACTTCAACCACATCATGCATGACGATATCTGCCGCAGTATAGGTGCCGCCGGCATCGTTTTTGCCATAAACGGTATTTGCATCAACGACAACTGTGTTACCGAGTACCGTGAAACTAAGATCCGGCGCTGCACCTGCAGGGACATCGGCAATCGGTCCTTCCAGTTCTTCGTCATATTCTATTTCTTCGACCACTCCATCTGTACTGGTAACTTTCACTACCATGCCAGCCACTATTTCAGACTCTGCGCTACCGCCGGTATCTTCTGTCACAATATCAGCGCTGGTAGTGCTGAATTGAGTCGCATTAACCGTGATAGAAGTTGTCGTTTTTGTGGTTATTTTACCTTTTGAAATGCTTTTCGTGCCACTTGTGCCGCCATCCGTGCCAGAAGTGCCACAACCAGCCAATATAAGCGCTAAAAATACTGAAAATATCAGTTTTAACCCGTTTGTTTTCATTTTCCCTTCTCCTTAATCAGTCGTATTCTGTTTTAAATTCACAATAATGACGGTTTTGTTAAATCCATTTAGCTATCGTCAACATTGGGAATTATTTCCCAATTATTGACTCAAGTCAAGTACCCCCCGTCGGCTGGATTTACCTGTATTTTCCGCAAACAATAAAAAAGCCCCTAAAGATAGGGGCTTGGAAAACTCGGGTAATATAGTGAAATCGAAAAACTTTAAGCGTTTTTAGAACGGGATATCATCATCAAAATCATCGGCGCCAGCGGCCTGGGTAGCAGGTTGCGTGGGTTGAGATGATTGCCCCTGTGAAGATGACTGGGATGAAGACTGGGATGTAGGTTGCGAAGACGATTGGCCCGCATACTCGCCCGAAGCAGCGCCGCCTTTACTGCCCAGCATTTGCATTTCGTTGGCTACGATTTCGGTGGTGTAACGATCTTTGCCTTCTTTGTCCTGCCACTTGCGTGTTTGGAGCCGGCCTTCAACGTAAATCTGGGCACCTTTTTTCAGGTATTCCCCGACGATTTCGCCCAAACGTCCAAAAAAGACAATGCGGTGCCATTCGGTCTTTTCCTGTTTTTCGCCGGTATTTTTGTCTTTCCAGGATTCGGTGGTGGCAATGGTGACATTGGCAATGGCCTGGCCATTGGCTGAATAACGTACTTCGGGATCACGGCCGAGATTACCGACCAGAATGACTTTATTAACTCCGCGAGCCATAGATGCTCTCCTTATTTAAGTATTAACATAACCGCGAGGTACTAAGTTAAAGTGGTAAAACCGATCGCCTCACGGGACCGGGGCTAGTTTATCCTGAGTTCGCAAACTGAAACAATGATTTTTTTAGTTTGAAATTTTATTAATGTTTTTCCGTGGCTTACTTGATATTCAGAATGTCGATCCTGTTATATCCCGGCCAAGGCATTGTCCAGACTCTCTTTATCCAGAATTTTTTCATCAACCCGTAAAAGCAAAACACCGGTTTCAGAAACCACTTCGGAAACACCGGGAATGTCTGTCAACACCTTAATTAAGTCTGCCAGTCGATCACTGGCCATATTGGCAACCGGTACCGTCTGCATTTGTAAGGGCGCCACGACCACCATTTTCCAGGCAAGCAATAACCAGCACAACATTAAAACAGCGCCCAATACAAATACACTGGTAGTACCAAACTCGCCATAAAACAGGCCGGCCAGGGCGCCACCAGCAAAAGCGCCAAAAAATTCGAAAGTACTGAAGACACCCATGGCGGTACCACGGTTGGCGGGCCCGACCGCTTTTGAAATCAGCGAGGGAATTGAGGCTTCCAGAAAATTAAAGCCGATAAAGAAAATCCACAGGCCTAATAACAGGCCAGTCAGAGATTGATAGAGCGTCCCAAGAATGACCTGTGAAATTAATACCATCACAATGGCAGCCAGGTACATTAAGCGCATTTTTTGTTTGCGCTCGGCAAGGCCGATCATGGGAATCATAATAATCACCCCGCCTATCATGGTGGGTAAATAGGCTTGCCAATGTTGCTCAACGGGCATTTCTGCATAATGGAGCAGGCTCAGGGGGATCACGACGAACAGCGCTGTCATGACACTGTGGAGAAAAAAGATGCCCACATTCATGCGCATGAGCTGGCCATTATAAAAAACAGCGCGTAACTGGCCAATGATATCACCAGCGGGTTTAGGCAATTGAGCGGGTTTTGGTACCCAGAAAAATAGTACCAACAAGGCCAATATGGCCATGGCGGCGGCCAGCCAGAACATGCCGCTGACACCGGTAACAGCCTGCAATAATGGCCCAACCAATAAAGCTACCATGAAGGCCCCACCAATGGTTACGCCGATAATGGCCATGGCCTTGGTACGCTGGCTTTCCCGTGTTATATCCGCTGTCAGGGCAGCCATGGCCGCGGCAATGGCACCGGCCCCCTGTACTGCCCTGCCCACGATCAGCATGTCAATGGAGCTGGCCAGGGCGGCTAACACGCTGCCAGCAATAAACACCAACAGGCCAATGGCAATAATTCGTTTGCGGCCCCAACGGTCCGAGGCCATACCCATGGGTATCTGGAGACCAGCCTGGGTCAGTCCGTAAATCCCCACTGCCAATCCAATCAATAATGGGGTCTGGCCCGCCAGGTCATGGGCATAAATAGCCAACACCGGCAATACCATAAACAACCCCACCATGCGTAAGGCAAAAATCGTCCCCAGGCCTGACAGGGCACGTTTTTCCAGAGCATTCAATGGGATTCCGGATCGAGTTTTACTGCCCATGGGGGAAAATCCTGATATTTCTATTTACCACTAACCAATCTCTCTAAACTAATCTCTATATTTATCGGTAATACACATGACCTTTGCCATGAGTACCGGGGACGGCGTAATATATCAGGTTCACTTTCAAGCAGGAACACTGATGGACAGTATTAAAATCCGCGGCGCACGCACCCATAACCTCAAAAATATCGATCTGGAACTGCCTCGGGACAAATTAATTGTCATAACGGGCTTGTCTGGCTCCGGCAAATCATCGCTCGCCTTTGATACCTTGTATGCCGAGGGCCAGCGCCGATATGTCGAGTCCTTGTCGGCTTATGCCCGGCAATTCCTGTCATTAATGGAAAAACCCGACGTGGATTTAATCGAGGGCCTGAGCCCGGCTATTTCTATTGAGCAAAAATCCACCTCCCACAACCCCCGCTCCACCGTGGGGACAATTACCGAAATATATGATTACCTGCGCCTGCTTTATGCCCGGGTCGGTGATCCCCGTTGCCCTGACCATGACGTGTCCCTGGAGGCACAAACCGTCAGTCAAATGGTGGATCACGTCATGGAGCTACCTGAAGGTACAAAATTATTACTGGTGGCGCCACTGATCCAGGACCGCAAGGGTGAACACCTGCATGTCCTCGAGGGCTTACGGACACAGGGGTACATCCGGGCCCGCATCGACGGCATTGTCACCAGTCTCGATGAGGCGCCAAAACTAAAAAAGAATTTTAAACACAGTATCGAGGCCGTGGTTGACCGGGCCGTCATCAAACCCGGTCAGGAACAACGCCTGGCCGAGTCATTTGAGACGGCAATTGAACTGGCCGAAGGCCTGGTCAAGGTAATCGTGCTCGACGATGCCGGCGAAAACAAAGAAGAAATATTATTTTCCTCCCGGTTTGCCTGCCCCCATTGCGGTTACTCGCTTTCAGAACTGGAGCCACGCCTGTTCTCATTTAATAATCCCGCCGGTGCCTGTCCCGACTGTGACGGCCTCGGGGTACGCCAGTTTTTTGACCTGGAAAGGGTTGTCCACGAGCCCGACCTGCCCCTGCCAGCGGGGGCCATTCGCGGCTGGGACCGGCGTAATGGTTTTTATTTCAGCATGCTGGAATCGCTGGCAAAACATTATAAATTTGATATTGAAAAACCTTTTTCTGATATTGCAAAAAAAGTTCAGAATATAATTCTTTATGGCAGTGGCGATGAGGCCATTAATTTTGTTTACCAGAATGATCGCGGCTCAAGCTACAAGCGCAAGCACACGTTTGAGGGCATCATCCCGAGCATGGAAAGGCGTATGCGTGAAACGGACTCCAGTCATGTCCGGGATGAGCTGGCCAAGTTCCAGAGCAAACAACCCTGCGACACCTGTCACGGCACACGCCTGCGCAAAGAAGCCAGGAATGTATTTGTCCAGAAACGGCCCCTGACCGAGGTTACCCAGTATTCGATAGGTGACGCCCTGGCATTTTTTGAAGGCCTGAACCTGGTCGGGCATCGTGCTGAAATTGCTGACAAGATTATCAAGGAAATAAAAAATCGCCTGGGGTTCCTGGTTAATGTTGGCCTCGACTATCTTTCCCTGTCCCGCTCTGCTGACACCCTCTCCGGCGGTGAGGCCCAGCGTATTCGCCTGGCCTCACAAATTGGCGCCGGGCTTGTCGGTGTCATGTACGTACTGGATGAACCTTCTATTGGTTTGCACCAGCGAGATAACGAAAGATTATTATCAACCCTTGAGCACTTGCGTGATTTGGGTAACACGGTAATTGTTGTCGAGCATGACGAGGATGCTATCCGGGCAGCAGATTATGTTGTTGATATTGGTCCCGGTGCTGGTATTCATGGCGGCCAGATTATTGCCCAGGGTACACCAGCAGAGGTTATTAGCCACCCGGATTCCATCACAGGTCGTTATTTATCCGGCATTGAAACCATCCCGTTACCCAAGTCCCGTCACACGCAGGAACCTGACAAACAATTGATCATAGAAAATGCCCGTGGTAATAATCTGAAAGAAATTAGCGTCAGTATCCCGGTCGGTTTGCTAACCTGTGTTACTGGTGTATCCGGTTCCGGTAAATCGACTTTGATTAATGATACGCTTTACTCTTCGGTAGCCGTGCATTTATATAACAGCAGCCTGGAGCCTGCACCCTGTGATGAAATAAAACACCTGGACCATTTCGACAAGGTGGTCGATATAGATCAAAGCCCGATTGGCCGCACCCCTCGCTCGAACCCGGCAACCTACACCGGCCTGTTCACACCTTTAAGAGAAATATTTTCAAATACCCAGGAAGCCCGGGCCCGGGGTTATTCGCCGGGTCGATTTTCATTTAACGTACGTGGTGGCAGATGTGAGGCCTGCCAGGGTGATGGGCTAATTAAAGTAGAAATGCATTTCCTGCCGGATATTTATGTACCCTGCGATGTGTGTAACGGCAAACGCTATAACCGGGAAACCCTGGACATTACATTTAAAGGCAAGAATATCCACGATGTTTTGCAAATGACGGTTGAGGATGCAACAGAATTTTTTAAGGCCGTACCCGTTATCAAGCGCAAGCTGGACACCCTGATGGATGTGGGTTTGTCTTATATTACTTTGGGCCAAAGTGCCACGACATTATCTGGCGGCGAAGCCCAGCGCATTAAACTCTCCCGAGAACTGTCAAAGCGCGATACCGGCAACACACTCTATATACTGGATGAACCCACGACCGGTTTGCATTTCCATGACATCAAACATTTGCTGGAAGTCCTGCATCGATTACGGGATCACGGCAATACGATCGTGGTAATCGAGCACAATCTCGACGTGATTAAAACCGCTGACTGGATTATTGACCTGGGGCCGGAAGGGGGTGATGGCGGCGGCAGAGTTATTGCGACTGGCACCCCGGAAGAAGTTGCTCAACAAGCCCATTCCTATACCGGCCAGTTCCTGGCGCCGGTACTGGCTCGCCATGCAGAGATGAAACGTAAAGTCAGTTAGGTAATAAAAAGGGCCGGTGAAGTACCGGCCCTTATATTATTGTTAGATACTAAACTAACTTTTTATATATTAAGTCAATTAACTGCCACAGGTCTTAAACGGATTTCGATTCTCCGGTTTTGCTCACGGCCTTCGGCTGTATCGTTACTGGCAATGGCCTGGTTTTCACCATAAGAAGCAGCGATAAGTTTTTCACTTGGGACATTATTCTGTTCCAGAATTCTTACTACGTTTGTAGCCCTGGCAGCGGCCAGGTCCCAGTTCGTCGGGAAACGTTTTGCCAGTTTACCTTTGATCGGTAAGTTATCAGTAAATCCCGAGACAATGATTTGATAAGGCACTGTTTCCAGTTGCTTGCCTACTTTGCCCAGCACTTCCTGACCAGATTTTCGAATACGCGCTGATCCCGAGTTAAATAGAATATTTTCCGTAAGATTGACATTGATTCCATTCTTTAATTTTTCTATTGTGATTTTATTCGTGTCTAACTCACCGGACAGCTCTTGCACTAATTTAGCATATAACGCCTTGTCTTCATCGGCCTTCGACTGAATTTCCTGAAGCTGCTGACTGGCCGCTGACAATTCCTGGGAAGTATTGTCCAGTACCTGTTTCAGGCGTTCACTTTCTTCGGCCTTGTCCCGGCCAATCCCTTTTTCTTCAGCGTAGGTTTTAGCCAGCTTGCTATTCTGCTCAATCAGGGCGTTGTGATCTTTTAAAAGATTGTCATAACTGCCTTGAGTGACACAACCTGATAACGTAATTAATGCTAAACCAACTAAACTAAAAGTCTTTAAAAAACGAGGTGTGGAAACTTTGCCGAAAATTAACATGGTCTTTGCACTCCTTGATGATTTCTTTTTAAAATATTATCTGGTGTTACAACGCAATTATGCAATAAATGATTTCAATATATCGACCATTCTTCCGAGACAAACCAGCGTTTATCAAGCCAAATCTGGAATATACGTAACATGCCTGGAAAGTGGCTCCTGGAAATCATTACATTAGTTAGTGCTTATTAATCACAGGAGCGGGCCTGCTTTGAGATTACGGCTTGAGGAACTTCACAGGTCATCATTAATAACTGTTGTCTCATCCGCTAATTCAAGTTCCTGCAAGTCATAAATTGTCTGGGCTGGTTTTTTATAACCTTTACGGTTGTGCCTGCGTGACAATAAAACACCAACAAAAAATATTGACAAGGTACCCACGACTGTTGTCATTAAAGGATGCAAGGGATTCGTGATCGGCCAGCCCAGTTTGCTCGATAAGGCTGCCCAGACAATAATAATCAAACCAATCACCACGGCAAACCCTGCCTCAACAGAACGGACCCGTCGTGAGAGAATGCCAAGCAAGAACAAACCAATCATGCCACCTGAAAATATGCCGGCAAGATTCCACCACACATCCAGGGCACTTTTGATTGATATCATCAATAATGCGGTACTGGTCCCGAGTGCGCCCAAAATTAAAGTAACTGTCCTTAAAAATATTATTTGGCTGCGCTCATTAGCCGCTGGATTAAAGAGTCTTTGGTAACCATCTGTCATCAGGATAGTGGCTGAAGAATTGATTGAAGTATCCACTGAACTCATGGCAGCGGCAAATAAAGCCGCAATTAACAAACCGCGCACACCTGATGGCAATTCCGTCGCAATGAAATAGGGAAATACCTTGTCTGCAGCATCGGCGGTCTGCAAGGCCGCTGGCAATAACCCGGGCTGCGCCTGGTAAAATGAAAATAATGCACTGCCGACAAACAGGAACAACACGCCCACTGGAATGTAAATTAATGTACCAATCCAGACTGACTTCGCGGCTTCTTTGGTAGAAACGGCGGCCTGGTATCGCTGCACGTATGACTGGTCAATGCCAAAATTCTGGAGATTAATCACAAGCCCGTAAACAAGGATCACCCAAAAAGTAGGTTCAGTAAAAACTAGTTGAAATGAACCCAGTGAAAACTTCTCCTCGGCACTGGCTATGACAAATATTTGTTCGGCGCCGCCAGGCATGGTCACGAGTAAAATTACCACACAGATAATTGCACCCAGGGTCAATACAATACTTTGTAATGCATCAGTCCAGATAACCGCTTCGATGCCACCAACAACGGTATACAGGGTAATAATGACACCTGAAATGAGAATGATATAAACGATGTTCCAGTCTGTTAGTGATTGCAGGGCCAGGGCAACGAGAAATATAATGGTGCCCATGCGTGCCAGTTGTGTAAGCAAATAAAACAGTGCGGCGTATATTCTTGCCCACAAACCAAACCTGCGTTCCAGGTAGGCATAAGCAGATATATCCCGGGTACTTCGATAGAGAGGAACAAACCAGCGCGTTGCAATATAAGCCGCGATGGGCAATGAAAGTGCAAATGCCAGTATTGACCAGTTACTGCTATAGGCTTTGCCGGGTAAAGCCAGGAATGAAATAGAGGATAAATAAGTACCAAAAATAGACAGGCCAACTACCCAACCGGGCAAGCGCCTGTTGGCGACGGTGAAGCCTTCTGTACTGCTAGCCCGACGGTAAAACAATAAACCAAAACCCGTGACCGCCAATATATAAATAAGCAAAACAATGCTATCGAGAAAATCCATAAACCCGGCCTTTTTTTATTAGCTTGCTGCAAACATCTTATGCGATATCAATACCGACACCAATAGTTTGTGTATTTTAAGTCACCCATACGGGCCTGATACAGGGCGCTACTGTCCCATAAAATCGTCATACCCGCTTCCGCGGGTATGACGCCTTTCTTTATTTGAAATCTCATGTCGATGTCTGGTGCCGTGTTAATACCAGTTGAATAGCGTTACGAACATTTTTGTAGTTATTATGTGGGACAGTAGTAGATACAGGGCCAGATAAATGTACACATAATTGCCAATAAAAAAGGCCGGATTAACCGGCCTTCATGAACTTGAATAACTTTAGATTATACGAAGTCTATAAATCATTTTTTAGTTGTTTTCTTTTTGGCAGTCGTTTTCTTGGCAGTTTTCTTGGCAGTTGTTTTGCCAGCCGCTGCTTTTTTTGTTGTCTTCTTTTTAGCAGTTTTTTTGCTGTCCGCGGCCTTTTTGCTGACCTTTTTAGCGGGCGCCTTCTCTTTCTTGCCAGCTTCTTTCTTGGCGGTTTCCTTCTCAGGTTTAGCAGCTATCGTTTTTTGTTTTTTGGTCGATTTTGTTTCCTTGGCCAGTTCGTCATCAGACTTGCGATCAACCAACTGAACAATGGCCATGGTTGCTTTGTCACCAGTGCGGACACCACATTTGAGAATACGTAAGTAACCGCCGGGTCGTGACTTGAATCGTTCACCGAGGTCATTAAATAGCTTGGTGACAGCAGCACGGTCTCGTAACCGGGCAAATGCCAGGCGGCGATTGGCTAGAGTGGCTGTTTTTGCCAGGGTAATCAGGGGCTCGGCAACACGACGCAGCTCTTTGGCCTTGGGCAAGGTTGTCCTGATTTGCTCATGCTGAATCAAAGATGCAGTCATATTCCTGAACATAGCCTGACGATGGCTGCTTGTTCGATTGAGCTTTCTGCCGCTCTTTTGATGACGCATGATTATTCCCCGTACTTGTTAACTGTTTGTAAGCTTTTTATAAACTGGTTTTTTTTAAACTGGCTCAACTTCACCAATTTTTTCTTTCAATGCCGCAGGCGGCCAATTTTCCAGTTTCATGCCCAGCGAAAGACTATGCTGCGCCAGGATATCTTTAATTTCGGTTAAAGACTTCTTGCCAAGATTCGGTGTCTTCAGTAATTCAAATTCAGTACGCTGAATCAGATCACCAATGTAAAATATATTTTCTGCCTTCAGGCAATTTGCCGATCTGACTGTAAGTTCCAGGTCATCAACCGGACGCAGCAGAATGGGATCCATTTCAGGTTCTTTTGTTTCTTCTGTTTCGGTATCAGGACTTTTAAGATCAACAAAAATTGAAATCTGGCCTTGCAGGATATTGGCAGCGCGTCGAACGGCTTCTTCGGAATCAATCGCACCATTGGTTTCTATATCAAGCACCAATTTGTCCAGGTCAGTCCTTTGCTCGACACGGGCATTTTCTACTTCATAGGAGACCCGATGAACCGGGCTATATGAAGCGTCCAGCAACATCACGCCAATTGTACGGCCTTCTTCGTCCTTGGTGGGTGCAACGGGCACGTAACCACGCCCCATTTCAACCTTCAACTCCATTTCAATAGAAGTATCTTTAGTAAGTGTGCATATATATTGATCAGGATCGACAACTTCAACATCGTGATCCAGCACAATATCGCTGGCAGTAACAGCGCCCAGACCTTGTTTGCTTAACTTAAGCACCGCCTCGGAACGATTGTGCATACGCAGGGCAACTGTTTTAAGATTCAGTAAAATTTGAATCACGTCTTCCTGTACACCCTCGATAGCAGAGTACTCGTGTAATACACCGTCTATCTTGACTTCAGTAATGGCACAGCCAGGCATGGAAGAAAGTAAAATTCTGCGCAGGGCATTGCCGAGCGTATGACCAAAGCCTCGTTCCAATGGCTCAAGGGTAATCCGTGCGTGGGTATCACTCATGGTCTGCACATCTACAAGACGTGGTGTCAAAAATTCGGTAGCAGAAGTCTGCATGTTGGGTCCTCGGTTGATCCTCGACGATTACTTGGAGTAAAGCGCTACAACTAGGCTTTCATTAATTTCTGAAGGTAACTCAGAACGATCAGGTATAGCTTTAAACACGCCTGACATTGACTTGGTGTCAACTTCAAGCCATTCCGGTAAACCTCTTTGTTCAGCAGCCTCAACGGCAGCTTTAACCCTTAATTGCTCACGGGCCTTGGCGGTAAGTTCAATTTTGTCACTTGGCTGGACCTGGTATGACGGAATATTGGTGCGCGTTCCGTTAATCAATACACCGTTGTGTCTTACTAACTGTCTTGCTTCTGATCGCGATACACCAAAACCCATGCGGTAAACGACATTGTCAGTACGACATTCCAGCAGCTTCAACAGGTTTTCACCGGTTGAGCCCTTGCGGCGATCTGCCTCGTCATAATAGGCAGCGAATTGTTTTTCCAGTACACCATAAATTCGTCGCAATTTTTGCTTTTCACGCAACTGCAATCCGTAATCTGATGTCCGGCGCCGTGCCTGTCCGTGCATACCAGGTGGGTAGGCGCGTTTATCGACAGCACATTTTGATGAAAAACATTTTTCGCCTTTAAGAAATAACTTGCCGCCTTCACGACGACATAATCGGCACTTTGAACCTGTATACCTTGCCACGCGAAACCCTCTCTAAACTCGTCGTTTCTTGGAAGGACGACAACCATTGTGGGGAATTGGCGTCACATCAAAAATATTATTAATTTCGAACCCCAGGTTGTTCAACATACGAACTGCTGATTCACGACCTGGGCCTGGACCCTTTACTCTTATTTCCAGTGATTTAACACCGTAATCCTGTTTCGCTGCTTCGCCAGCTCGCTGGGCTGCAATTTGAGCGGCAAATGGTGTGCTTTTGCGTGAGCCCCTGAAACCAGAACCACCGGCAGTTGCCCAGGTTAATACATTTCCCTGTCTATCACTGATAGAGATAATCGTATTGTTAAAGGATGCATGAATGTGAGCAATACCTTCGGCCACATTCTTTTTTGCACGCTTTTTGCGAGTTTGTGTCTTTGGTGCGGTTGCCATATTATTTACCGTATCTATATATATGTATGTATGTGTATATAAGCGCGACTATAACGATATAAATAGTCTATTTCTTATCTACGAATCGGACGGGTTGGTCCCTTGCGGGTACGCGCATTTGTCTTGGTGCGCTGGCCCCTGACTGGCAAACCACGACGATGACGAATGCCTCTGTATGCGCCCAAATCCATGAGACGCTTGATGTTCATTGTTACTGAGCGACGCAAATCACCCTCAATAGTGTATTTGCCAATTTCTGTACGCAGCGATTCCAGGTCACTCTCGGATAAATCCTGGACCTTGGTATCAATTTTAATGCTGGTAGCAGCACATATTTTTTGTGCCCGAGCACGACCGATACCATAAACCGAGGTCAAAGCGATCTCGATATGCTTATGGGTTGGAATGTTTACACCTGCAATACGTGCCATTTACCTTAACTCTCCACCTATATTTAAAACGCCAGTATTCATCCTGGCCCTAAAATCTTGCTTGTTCCTGAACTCTGCCTAAACCTGCCGGATGCGCGGCCTAGTGCTCGAAAAATGCGCAAGAATACTGACTAGATTGGCAAAAATCAACCAAATAACCCTAACCTTGTCGCTGTTTATGGGTCGGATCCGAACAAATCACCCGAACAACCCGTTTCCGGCGCACTATTTTGCAATTTCTGCATAATCTCTTGACTGAAGCTCTTACTTTCATAACATTTCTCCTGCGTACCTGGGATCGCCCACGATAAACTAGCGAGGCATCCCAAAACCGGTATTGCCGGTCAAATTAGCCTTTTTCAACAAACTCTCATATTGGCTGGACATGATGTGGTTCTGGACCTGGGACATAAAATCCATACACACCACTACAATAATCAATAAAGACGTGCCACCAAAATAAAATGGCACATTCCACTTAACCACCATGAATTCCGGGATTAAACTAACCGCGGTAATATACATGGCACCCCAGAATGTTAATCTTGATGTCACGCCATCAAGATAACGGGTTGTCTGGTCGCCGGGACGTATCCCTGGAATCAAACCGCCTGATTTTTTTAAATTATCTGCCATATCTTTCGGGCTGAAAACCAGTGCCGTATAGAAAAAGCAGAAAAATATAATCATGCCGCCATACAAAACGACATAAAGTGGCTGACCCGGTGAAATTGAGGTAGCAACATCCTTCAACCAGCCCATACCACTGGCGTTAGCAAACCAGCTACCGATTGTCGCCGGGAATAAAATGATACTCGAGGCAAAAATTGGCGGTATCACACCTGCCATATTCAGCTTGAGTGGCAGGTGGCTGGTCTGGCCACCCATCATACGATTACCCTGTTGCCGCTTGGCATAATTCACGGTAACACGCCGTTGCCCCCGTTCAACAAAAACCACAAACGCCGTTACTGACACGGCAACAACAAATAATAACAACACAAACAGTGGTGAGTAGGTGCCACGACTGGCCAAATCCAGGGTATTACCAATTGCTGACGGCAGGCCTGCAACAATACCGGCGAAAATAATCATCGATATGCCATTGCCAATACCGCGCTCTGTTATTTGTTCGCCCAGCCACATTAAAAACATGGTGCCTGTCACCAGTGTAACAACAGTGACCAGCTTGAAGCCTAACCCAGGCGCGACCACCACATTTGAACCGCCCACGACCTGGCTCTCTAATGCAATTGCAATACCCATCGACTGGAAAGTTGCCAGTCCAACCGTGGCGTAACGGGTGTATTGCGTAATCTTGCGGCGCCCGGATTCGCCTTCTTTTTTCAGCTGCTCAAGTGACGGCACTGTCGCTGACAACAACTGCATAATGATAGATGCGGAAATATATGGCATCACATTCAATGCAAAAACCGACATACGCGATAATGCGCCGCCGGAAAACATGTTAAACAATCCTATGATGGTATTCTGAGATTGCTCAAAAATAGATGCCCAGGCCGCAGCATTAATGCCGGGCACCGGGATGTAAGTGCCCATGCGATAAACGATCAACGCGCCCAGTAAAAATAATATACGTCGCTTTAGATCGGCAAATTTACCCGATGCGCCAGAACCACCTTTTGCTGCAGCGGGTTTAGCCATTAGCCTTCGACTTTTCCACCGGCTTTAGCAATGGCTTTAGCCGCACCTTTGGAAATTCCCAAGCCACGCAGTGTCACTGCCTTTTCAAGCTTGCCAGACAGAAAAACTCTGGCCCGTTTAATGTTCTCGCCAATGATGTCGGCCTTTTTTAAGGCTTCGATATCAATTACATCGGCATCGACCTTGGCCAATTCATGCAACCTGACCTCCGCGGTAGTAATACCGACACGAGAGCTGAAACCGCGCTTTGGCAGCCGTCGCTGGAGCGGCATTTGGCCGCCTTCAAACCCGACTTTATGAAAACCGCCTGATCTGGATTTTTGTCCTTTATGTCCGCGACCGGCTGTTTTGCCAAATCCGGAACCAATGCCGCGGCCAACACGTTTACGTGTAAATTTGCTGCCCGATGCTGGTTTTAATGTATTGAGTCGCATTACTAAATATCCTCGCACTTAACCATGTAAGATACTTTATGAATCATGCCGCGATTTTCAGGCGTGTCTTGCACCTCAACCGTATGGCGTATTCGTCTGAGCCCAAGACCACGGACACAAGCCTGGTGTCTGCGCCCCACGCCGATTGTACTCTTAACCAATGTTACTTTAATTTTTTTTGCTGCCACTTTATTAGCCTGCTTTATGTAATATCCTGGAGTTTCTTGCCACGCTTGGCCAGTACCTGGGCAGGATTATGAATACCCATTAAACCGTTTAACGTGGCACGAACCACATTCACCGGGTTTCGTGAACCGATACACTTGGCCAATACATCATGGACACCAACGGCTTCCAGCACTGCCCGCATGGCACCGCCAGCAATAATACCGGTGCCTTCAGAGGCAGGACGCATGATGACTTTTGCCGCGCCATGGCGAGCGGTCGTGCCATGATGAAGTGTGACGCCCTTTAAGTCGATCGTAACCATATTCTTGCGGGCACTTTCCATTGCCTTTTGAACAGCAATCGGTACTTCGCGCGCTTTACCGCGGCCGATACCGACCTTGCCATTACCATCACCAACAACTGTCAGTGCACTGAAACCAAATTGACGACCACCTTTCACCACTTTGGCTACACGGCGCACATTAACCAGTTTCTCCATTAAATTGTCGGAACGACTATCGTTTTGCATTGCCACTATATATATGCCTCGTTATCGGGAACTAGAATTCAAGTCCGCTTTCTCTGGCAGCATCTGCCAGTGCTTTAATTCTACCATGATAGGAAAAACCAGAGCGATCAAATGCCACTCTCGTCACGCCAGCTGCTTTTGCTTTTTCAGCAATCAGTTTGCCAACAACAACAGCAGCCTCTGAATTACCACCAGTTTTTATATCTTGCTTGACGCCTGCTTCCAGTGTGGAAGCGCTAGCCAGTACTCGACTACCTGTTTCGTCAAACACCTGCGCGTAAATATGTCTGGGCGTACGAAATACACTCAAACGGTTACCGCCCAGCTCGCTGATACGACGGCGGATTGATCCGGCACGACGCTTGCGACGATGTAATTTGCTAATAGCCATATCAATATCCTATTTTTTCTTCGCTTCTTTGCGAACTACGTGTTCATCTGTGTACCGTACACCCTTACCCTTGTAAGGTTCAGGCGGTCGATAAGCACGAATTTCTGAAGCAACCTGGCCAACACGCTGCTTGTCTATACCTTTTATGACCACCTCTGTTTGGCTGGGTGTTTCGATAGTAATGCCAGCCGGGATCGGGAAATTGACCGGGTGCGAAAAACCCAATGTTAAATTCAGGTTCTTGCCCTGTACTGCGGCACGATAACCAACTCCAATAATGGTCAGTTTCTTTTCAAAACCAGTGCTAACACCTGTAACCATATTGTTGATGATTGCCCGGGTCGTACCTGACAATGCCTTGGCATTGGTTGATTCGTCTTTGGCTGAAAAACTCAAGATATTCTCATCTTTTTTTACTTCAACCAGTTGATGAATTTTATGAGATATTTCACCCTTGGGGCCTTTGATGCTGGCAATATCCCCGGCAATGTTACACTCAACACCGGAAGGGATAGTGACAGGATTTTTTGCAATTCTTGACATCTTTTTACCCTATCAGGAAACCACACACAGGATTTCGCCGCCGATACCCGCTGCACGAGCCTCGCGATCGGACATGACACCCTTTGATGTAGAAATAATTGCTACGCCCAAACCGCCAGCAACACGAGGCAGTGAATCGTTACCTTTATATTGGCGACAACCGGGTTTGCTAATTCTTTGTAAAGTTGTAATAACAGGTTCGCCGTTATAGTACTTAAGCTCGACACTCAATATCGCTTTGCCATCAACTTGCTTGTCTGCAAAATCTTTAATGTAGCCTTCGCTCTTCAAGACATTGGCAATTGACGACTTTGTACGTGAACCAGGCATTTCCACGCTTACCTTATCTGCCTTTTGGGCATTACGGATACGTGTTAATAGGTCAGCAATTGGATCTGTCATCATAACTATTTTCTCGCTTTAATCCTGTACGGTCTCTCGATTTAACTGGATTACCAGCTTGCCTTGACGACACCTGGCACTTCACCACGGTTCATCACTTCTCTTAACCTGTTACGTGACAAACCAAATTTTCGATAATAACCACGGGGACGACCGGTTATCCGGCAACGATTCCGTACCCTGCATGGACTGGCATTGCGTGGCATTTTTTGTAATGCAATCACAGCAGCAAAACGCTCGTCATCAGAGGTGGTTTTGTTAAATATAAGTTTTTTAAGGGCAGTCCGTTTTTCCGCGTACTTGGCAACAATTGCCTCGCGTTTTTTATCACGTGCTACCATGGATTTTTTTGCCATTTTCTTTTAGCTCCTGATCGGAAAATTAAACGCCTGTAACAAGGCCCGGCCTTCGTCATCTGTCTTGGCGCTGGTAGTAATCACGATATCCATGCCCCGGATTCGATCAATTTTATCATAGTCGATTTCGGGGAAAATAATCTGCTCTTTCACGCCCATCGTATAGTTACCGCGTCCATCAAAAGATTTGGCCGGTAGCCCACGAAAATCACGGATTCTTGGAATCGCGATACTGACCAGTCGGTCAAAAAATTCATACATACGTTCACGACGCAAGGTGACTTTGCAACCAATTGGCCAGCCTTCTCTAACTTTAAAAGCCGCTACAGATTTCCTGGCCAGTGTCACAACCGGTTTTTGGCCAGCAATTTTGATCATATCGTTAACCGCATGATCAATTAACTTTTTGTCAGACATGGCTTCACCGACACCCATATTGATAGTGATCTTGGTGATGGCTGGTACTTCCATTACGCTCTTCACGCCCAGTTTTTTCTGGAGTGCCGGAACGATTTCTTTTTTATATGTTTCCTGTAACCTGCTCATTTTGCCGACCCTGAAAATCCTTAAACTATGTTCAAATAAATATTAAATAACTGGCTTCTATAATTTCTAGGCGTCTACTGACTCGCCATTGCTCTTGAAAAAACGGATCCTGGTATTGTCCTCGAGGGTTTTGATGCCAACTCGATCTGCCTTGCCAGTTGCCGGATTCACCAGTGCAATATTTGAAATATGCAATGCTGCTTCCTTTTCATTGATACCGCCGGTTTCGCCCTTGTTTGGATTTGGCTTAACATGTTTTTTCATCATATTGATGCCTTCAACCAAAACACGTTCGTTAGGCTTAACCTGCAAGACAGTGCCTTCACGACCTTTATCCTTACCAGTCAGGACGATAACCTTGTCACCTTTTTTAATCTTTCGCATGATAAATCCTTACAGTACTTCCGGTGCCAAAGAAATAATTTTCATAAAATTTTCTGTACGCAATTCCCGCGTAACTGGCCCAAAAATACGAGTACCGATAGGCTGGTTCTGGGGATTTAACAGAACTGCAGCATTACTATCAAAGCGAATTACGGAACCATCACTACGACGAACGCCTTTAGCTGTGCGTACAATGACTGCATTGTAAACGTCGCCTTTTTTTACACGACCACGTGGAATAGCTTCTTTGATACTGACCTTGATGACATCGCCAATACCGGCATAACGACGTTTCGAGCCGCCCAGTACTTTAATGCACTGGATTCTCTTGGCGCCGCTATTGTCAGCAACTGACAATACACTCTGCATCTGAATCATTTTTTACTACTCCAAAAAATTCTTGAATGAATAACCTGAATCAAACCTTTACGGCTTTTTCAAGTACTTTAACCAGTCGCCAGCTCTTTAACTTGGAGAGTGGCCGACATTCTTCAATTAATACCAAATCACCTTCGTCGCACTCATTCTTGTCGTCATGCGCATGTAGCTTGGTAGTACGACTAATAAATTTTTCATAAAGCGGGTGTTTCACGCGTCTGTCAATTTTCACGGTGATGGTTTTTTCCGCTTTACTGCTCACCACTCTGCCAGTTTCAGAACGTGCATTTTTTGCCTGCTCACTCATTCTGCCTTACCTGCTTTCGGTGCTACGATCAATTCATTCATAACTGTTTTAACCCGTGCAATATCTTTCCTGACTTTGGTTAATAGCGCTGTGTTAGCCAGCTGTTGTGTTGCTGTCTGCATACGCAAATTAAACTGTTCTTTTGATAAACCTTCCAACTCTTGCTGGAGTGCTTTTGAATCCAAATTTCGTAATTCGCTCACCTTCATTGTCCCACCTGCCTGCTAACAAACGTCGTGCGTACAGGAAGTTTCGCAGCACCTAGCTGGAAAGCTTCCCTGGCCAGATCTTCAGCCACACCTTCCATTTCAAATAACACCGAACCTGGTTGAACCAGTGCAACCCAGTATTCCGGGTTGCCTTTTCCTTTACCCATACGTACTTCCAGTGGTTTCTTGGAAATAGGTTTGTCAGGAAACATGCGAATCCAGACACGGCCGCCACGTTTAATATGGCGAGTAATGGCACGCCTGCTGGCTTCAATCTGACGGGCAGTAACACGGCCGCGTGTTGTCGCCTTCAGGCCAAACTCACCAAAGCTTACTTTACTGCCGCGCTGCGCCAGACCGCGATTACGGCCTTTATGCATTTTGCGAAACTTGGTACGTTTTGGTTGTAACATTTAACTATTCCTCAATCAGGCCGTTGCTTTTTTGGCAACGTCGGCCTTTGCTGCTACTGGCTCATCCTGGTCAATGATTTCACCTTTGAAGATCCAGACCTTGATGCCAATGATGCCATAAGTAGTCAGCGCTTCAGCGAAGCCATAATCTATATCGGCGCGTAATGTGTGTAATGGTACGCGACCTTCACGGTACCACTCAGATCGTGCAATTTCGGCGCCATTTAGGCGACCACCCAGCATTATCTTGACGCCTTCGGCGCGTAAACGCATGGCACTGGTCACTGCACGTTTCATCGCGCGCCGGAACATAATTCGTTTCTCCAGTTGCTGAGCGATATTTTCCGCTACCAACTGGGCATCCAGTTCGGGTTTCCTGATTTCTTCCACCGACAGGTGTACTGGTAACCCAGCGATTTTACTCACTTCCTGCCGCAACCGATCAATGTCTTCGCCCTTCTTGCCAATGACAATGCCAGGCCTGGCAGTATGGACAGTAATATTCACACTCTGAGCAGGTCGCTCAATTATTATTTTACTCACTGCAGCATGTTTGAGCTTGGTCTTGAGAAAATCACGCACCTTTAAATCTGCTGTCAGGGTATCTGCATAATTACGACTGCTGCAGTACCACTTGGAGGTCCAGTCCCGGATAATTCCCAGGCGCATACCAATTGGGTGTACTTTCTGGCCCATTACTTGACTCCTTTGCTGTCGCCTACCGTCACTTTAATGTGACTGGTACGTTTCAGAATTTTTGCGCCCCGACCCTTGGCACGTGCACGCCAACGTTTTAGTGTCGGACCTTCATCTACAAAAATACTTTCAATACGCAGATCATCAACATCTGCGCCTTCATTATGCTCGGCATTGGCAATTGCTGACTCCAGTACTTTCCGGATTGATAACGCTGCTTTTTTGTCACTGAAATTTAACAACTCCAGCGCCTTGGCAACATTCAGGCCACGAACCTGATTGGCAACCAGTCTGCCCTTCTGGGCAGATAATCGAATTGTTTTTGCAATAGCTGTCGCGTTCATGTCAATAACCTAAATATCTGTTTTACTTTACCTGGTTAACTCTTCTTGTCGCCAGTGTGGCCTCTAAATGTACGGGTTGGTACAAACTCACCCAATTTATGTCCGACCATATTCTCATTAATCAGGATCGGGACATGCTGGCGGCCGTTATGAACCGCAATTGTCAGTCCAATAAAATCTGGCAATATCATTGACCGGCGCGACCAGGTCTTAACCGGCTTTTTACTGCCTTCAGCTTGCGCCTTTTCAACCTTCACCATTAAATGGTGGTCAATAAAAGGTCCTTTGTATACTGAACGTGGCACAATAATTACCTCTATTTCTTCTTGCGACGACGGACAATCATTTTGTCCGTACGTTTGTTAGAACGGGTTTTATATCCCTTGGTTGGTGTACCCCAGGGCGATACAGGATGACGGCCACCGGATGTACGGCCTTCACCACCACCATGGGGATGGTCGACCGGGTTCATGGCAACACCTCGAACGGTCGGTCGAATACCGCGCCATCTTTTGGCACCGGCCTTGCCTAACTTGCGCAGTGAATGTTCAGAGTTACTGACTTCACCAATGGTTGCCCGGCAGTCGATATGAATCTGTCTCACTTCCCCTGAACGTAAGCGTAACTGGGCATAACTGCCTTCACGCGCAACCAGCTGTATTGACGCACCGGCAGAACGACCAATTTGGGCGCCTTTACCTGGCCTCATTTCAACACAATGAATCGTGCTGCCCACGGGTATATTCCTGATGGGCAAGGTATTGCCGCTCTTGATTGCGGCATCAGCGCCAGACACCACCTCATCACCCTGCTGTAACCCCTTAGGGGCGATAATATAACGGCGCTCACCATCTTTATATAATACCAGCGCGATATGGGCACTTCTGTTTGGATCATACTCAAGGCGTTCAACTGTGCCGGGAATACCGTCCTTATCACGTTTAAAATCGATAACACGATAGTGCTGCTTATGACCACCACCACGATGACGAACAGTAATGCGGCCGTGGTTATTACGACCTGCTGTTTTTGATTTTGGCTCAAGCAAAGGCTCATAAGGTTTGCCCTTATGGAGATGCGGATGCACAACTTTAACCAGGGCACGGCGACCGGCTGAAGTAGGTTTGGCTTTTATAACTGGCATCTCTTATTCCTCTACGCTTATTTCACACCCAGGAAATCAATTTCCTGACCTGACTGGAGCCGAACAAATGCTTTTTTCCAGTTCGGACGCTTGCCTGGATGTTTGCCATATTTCATTTTGCCGCGCACGTTTAAAACCTGCACGGACATAACATTAACGCTGAAAATTTTCTCTACTGCTTTCTTGATCATCGGTTTGGTTGCCGATTCCTGAACACGGAAGACGTACTGTCCATGTTTCTCAGCAATATCTGTGGTTTTTTCAGTAATACGCGGTGCTATTAACACTTGGTACAGGCGATCATCTCTCATGCCAGCAACTCCTCACATTTTTTAATCGCCTCTTTAGTGATCAGGACTTTTTCATACCCAATCAGGCTAACCGGATCCAGCTCATTAATACTGCAAATACCTATATGCGGTATGTTACGAGCAGACAATAATAAATTCTTGTCCGGATTGTCGATCAAAATTAACGCATCACTGGCTTTCAATTTAGCTAATTTCTCTGCCAGAGCTTTGGTCTTCGGGGCATCAATCTTGATATCTTCAATGGCGATTAATCGCTCCTGGCGAACCAGCTCACCAAAAATTGATCTTAATCCGGCACGTCTCATTTTTTTGTTGAGCTTCTGGGTAAAATTTGCTGTTTGTGACGGGAAAACCTTGCCGCCACCGCGCCAGATTGGGCTACGAATGGTACCGGCTCGTGCCCGTCCTGTTCCCTTTTGGGCAAAAGGCTTGGCACCGCCGCCGCTGACTGCAGCACGATTTTTCTGTGCCCGTGTACCCTGGCGGCGGGCAGCTTGACTGGCTACCACCAACTGGTGAATCAGCGATTCGTTAAATTTTGCCGCAAAAATAGCGTCAGAAACCTCGACTTCTGATTTGGCCTTGCCTGATTTATCAATAACGCTAAGTTTCATTGCTTAACCTTCGGCCTTTTTATTTGCTGTTACTGGTTTTGCTTTTTGTGAAGGACGGATAAATATATCTGCACCCCTGGGTCCAGGGATAGAGCCTTTCACCAGCATTAAATTCTTTTCTTCATCAATCTGGATTACTTCCAGGTTCTGTTGGGTGCGGATCACGTTACCCATTTGACCGGCCATTTTTTTACCAGGAAATACACGGCCTGGTGTCTGGTTCTGACCAATAGAGCCGGGCGCCCGATGAGACAGTGAACAACCGTGGGTCTTGCGACCACCTTTGAACCCATGTCTTTTCATTACGCCGGCAAAACCTTTACCAATTGAAGTGCCCTGAACATCGACCATCTGGCCAACCGTAAACCTGTTAACTTTGAGCTCATTACCAGCAGCCAGTTCATCAGCATCAGCAACGCCAAGTCGAAGCTCCCAGGTATTTCGTCCCGGGCTTACATTGGCCTTGGCAAAATGGCCTGCCATTGCCTTGGTAACACGACTCGGTCGTCGTTCACCAATTGTGATCTGTACGGCACGGTAGCCATCTTTATCCAGATCTTTTACCTGGGTGATGCGATTGGCGGCAACTTCAAGTACGGTTACCGGCACCGCGGCGCCATCATCAGCATACACACGTGTCATGCCTATCTTGCGTCCGATTAATCCTAATCTGTTTTCTGAAGCCACTTGTCTCTTATCCAGTCACTTAAAAATTATTTTCTAGCCTAGTTTAATTTCAACATCGACACCGGCTGCCAAATCCAGCTTCATTAATGCGTCGACAGTTTTTTCTGTTGGCTCAACAATATCCATAATGCGTTTGTGCGTACGAATCTCGAACTGGTCGCGCGCATCTTTATTGACATGGGGCGACCGTAATAAGGTAAAACGTTCAATCTTGGTTGGCAACGGAATGGGTCCCTTTACCATGGCACCGGTACGTTTTGCCGTTTCAACAATTTCAGTCGCAGAGCGATCAATCAGCCTGTGATCATAAGCCTTTAAACGTATACGAATTTTTTGGTTTGCTACAGCCATCACTTTTACCTGCTACTCAGTCCTTACTCTATTATCTTCGCCACCACACCGGCACCGACAGTCCGACCGCCTTCGCGAATTGCGAAGCGCAGGCCATCTTCCATGGCGATGGGGGCAATGAGT
>VAPH01081440.1_pt1 | contig 23607 bp, 23 predicted proteins | sample 3393861 | NCBI WGS metagenome assembly VAPH01 (sample SAMN08290439, study PRJNA428436) | hydrothermal vent metagenome | isolation source: Deep-sea hydrothermal vent chimney | place: Atlantic Ocean: South-mid Altantic Ridge | reverse complement strand
CCCCCCCCCCACAAATAGCAAGGGCTCCCGCAGGAGCCCTTTTATGCCGTTGTGGCCTATATCACATAGTTGGACACAACGGAGTGAGTGGTTAATTTCACATACTCTATCATAAGGCAAGATATTTTGTCACCCTTTCTAACATTCAGCATTCATTTCTTATGAAGACCACGTGGTTCAGGCTTCGGAGCCCGCAGGTCAATAATGCAGTATACAAGGCTGTTAATTATTACGCCGCCATTCCGCCGGCGGCATGAACGCACCGGCCCATATCCCGCGCTTCTCAGCCTTGGCGGCGGCTTCGACCTCGACGTACCGTTTCGAATAGCGCCGATAGGCGAGCGCCAAGCCCCGGGCGACCAGTTCGCGCCCCACATCCTTGCCGGCGGCGAGGCAGACCGACACGGCGCGTTTATACTTGTCGCGCGTGATTACCTGGCATGTGACCGTCTTGCCCGCCGTCATACCCTGGACGGCCTCCTTGGCCGCCCGGCCGCAGGGCCAATCCTCCCCCTTTCCATCTTGACAAACCTGGTCCCACTCCGGCGCATCGATGCCGGAGATCCGGACCTCGACGCCGCCGCGGCACCAGCCGGATTTGTTCCGCTTTCCGCCGACGACGATGGAATCCCCATCGATCACGCAGGCCGTGCCGGTCAACCCGGCGCCCTCGGCCGCCCAAGATCGTATAGGGGCGGGCGAGGCGAACAGGATTGCCAGGGCGAGGACAAGGGCTGCTTTCATCGGCGCAGCATAGTACGGCTGGTTCAATTGGTCTACAGAGAACTGCCTTTTTTAAGGTTAAGTCATTGAAAAGATTGGTGGGCGCGACAGGGATTGAACCTGTGACCCCTGCCGTGTGAAGGCAGTGCTCTCCCGCTGAGCTACGCGCCCTGATTAAGGTGCGCCCATATAAGGGGCCGCCGCCGGGACTGTCAAGAAAGCCCGTCGAGAGCCTCGGCCAATTGGTCGAAGTGCTCGATCAAGGCGTCCGCGCCAAGCTCGGCGGGTGGGGTGCGGGTGTAGCCGTGGCCGAGCACGACGACGCGGAGCCCGGCCCCGCGGGAGGCGTCGACGTCGTTCTGGTTGTCGCCGACCATGACCGCGTTGGCCGGATCGACGCCCAGGCGTTTAAGGGTTTCGAGAAGGAATCGCGGATCGGGTTTCTTGATTCCGCCCAGGCTGTCGCCGCCGACGATTTCCTCGAAATAGCCATCCAGTCCAAACTCGCCCAAGATTTCCAGGGCCGCCCCGTGCGGCTTGTTGGTACAAAGCGCCATGCGGGTGCCCGCCTTTTTCAAGGTCTCCAAGGCTCGCTTTGCGCCGGGGAAGGGGCGGGTGAGGACGGCGCTGTTGGCTTCGTAATCCTCGATGAAGCCGTCCATGAGCCCGTCGATGACCTCGTCCTTCGGGATTGCGCCGGTCGCTTCGAAGCCGCGCTCGACGAGTTTTTTCACGCCGTCCCCGATCATCAGCTTGACCGCCTCGACGGTGACCTCTTCCCGCCCTTGGCTTGCCAGCAGCCGGTTCAGGGCCCTTTGCAGGTCGCTCGCGCTGTCGACGAGGGTTCCATCGAGATCGAACAGCACCGTCGTGATGGTCTTTGCGCGGGTCATTGTAATCGTCCGTAATAATCTTTGACTTGGCGGTCAAACCGCCATGTGGCAAGTTCGGCCCAGCTTCACGTCGGAAACCGGTTGGGGAATCAACACCGGATCATGCCTAAGCACAAGACTGAAAAGAACCTCGCCGTCGTCGTCCTCGCCGCGGGGCTGGGGACGCGGATGAAATCGAGGCGGCCCAAGGTCCTTCACGCCCTGGCCGGCAAGCCGATGATCGCCCACCTCCTCGACGCCGTGGCGGAACTGAAACCGGCGAAGGCCGTCTGCGTCATCGGTCCGGAAATGGACGCCGTGGCGAAAGCCGTTTCCCCTCATCCGGTGGCCGTCCAAGAAGAACGACAGGGCACCGGACACGCGGTCCTGGCCGCGAGGGCGGCCCTGAACGGGTTCGACGGCGACGTTCTTATTCTTTACGGCGACACGCCGCTGATTACGCCTGAGACCTTGGGAGCCCTGCTGGCCGCCAAGCGGTCCGGCGCCGCGCCGGCCGTCGCCGTTCTCGGCTTTCGCCCCCAAGTCCCCGGCGCCTATGGTCGTTTGGTCCTGGGTGCGGGCGGGGCCTTGGAAGCCATCGTCGAGGCCAAGGACGCGACCGCCCGGCAGGCTCAAATCGGCCTTTGCAATTCCGGGGTCATGGCGGTGGACGCGGCGCATTTGTTTCCCCTTTTGGACGCGGTCGGAAACGGCAACGCCAAGGGGGAATACTACCTTACCGATATCGTGGCGCTGGCCCGGGCCGAAGGCCTCGGGTGCGCCGTCGTCGAGGGCGGGGAAACCGAGTTCATCGGCGTTAATTCCCGCGCCGACCTCGCCCGTGCGGAAAAGGTCCTTCAGGATCGCCTGCGCGCGCGCGCCATGGACAACGGCGCGACGCTGGCCGATCCCGAGAGCGTCTTTTTCAATTTCGACACCGAACTCGGGCGTGACGTCACCGTCGGGCCGAACGTGGTCTTCGGGCCCGGCGCGATCATCGGGGACGGCGTGGAAATCCGCGCCTTTTGCCATATCGAGGGCGCGAGAGTGGCCGACAACGCCACCATCGGGCCGTTCGCCCGCCTGCGCCCCGGCGCCGAGGTCGGGGTGGACGCCAGGGTGGGAAATTTCTGCGAGGTCAAGAACGCGGTGATCGGGACGGGGGCCAAGGTCAACCACTTGGCCTATATCGGCGACGCCGACATCGGGGCCGGGGCCAATATCGGGGCCGGGACCATCACGTGCAATTACGACGGTTTCATGAAATCGAGGACCAGGATCGGGGCCAACGCCTTTATCGGCTCGAACACGGCGCTCGTCGCGCCCGTCACCGTCGGGGCGGGGGCCGTCGTCGGGGCGGGAAGCGTCGTCGCCCGGGACGTGGAAGGCGACGCCCTGGCCCTGACCCGCGCCGAACATAAGGAATTCGGCGGTTGGGCGAAGCATTACCGCGGGCGCAAAAGGGCCGAAAAAGCCGCCGCGAAAGGGAAAAAGAAAACCTGACATGTGCGGCATCATCGGCATTATCGGCAAGGGCGCCGCCAGTCCCCTTTTGATCGAGGGGCTCAAGCGCCTCGAATACCGGGGCTACGATTCCGCCGGCATCGCGACCCTGAACGGCGAGACCATCGAACGCCGGCGGGCCGAAGGCAAGCTTTCCAACCTGGAAACCCTGCTCAATAGCGAGCCCGTCAGCGGACGGACGGGCATCGGGCACACCCGTTGGGCGACCCACGGCGCGCCGAACGAAAACAACGCCCACCCCCATGCGACGGACCGGGTGGCGGTCGTGCACAACGGCATCATCGAGAACTTCCTGGAACTGCGCGATGAACTCGCCGAAAAGGGGTGCGTGCTGGAAAGCGAAACCGACACGGAAGTCATCGTCCACCTGTTGACCTGCCTGCTGAGAAGCGGCCTGTCGCCCGAGGACGCGACCGCGAAAGCCCTCGAACGCCTGGAAGGGGCCTTCGCGCTGGCCATTGTCTTTGCGGGCCGCCACGATTTGATGATCGGGGCCCGGCGTGGAAGCCCGTTGGCGGTCGGTTTCGGCGAGGGAGAGATGTATCTGGGGTCCGACGCCCTGGCCCTGGCTCCGTTGACCCAGCAGATCATGTATCTCGAAGACGGCGACCGGTCGGTCCTGAACGGTTCCGGCGTCTCTGTTTTCGACCACGGCGGGGAAAAGGTCGAGCGCGAAATAACCCTGAGCGCGCACTCGGGCGACGCCGTGGGCAAGGGCGGCTACGCCCATTTCATGCTCAAGGAAATTTACGAACAACCCCAGGTCATCGGCGACACCCTACACGGCTTCATCAACCCCTCGACCCGGACGGTCACCCTGCCCGGCCTGCCGTTTGATCCGGCCGGGGTCGCCAAGGTAACGCTGGTCGCCTGTGGGACGTCGTTTTACGCCGCCATGGTCGCCAAGTATTGGCTCGAAGGGCTCGCGCGGGTTCCGGTCGAGATCGATATCGCGTCCGAATTCCGCTACCGGGGCGCGGACATGCCGGCCGGTGGGGTGGCGTTGTTCATCTCGCAATCGGGGGAAACGGCCGATACCCTGGCGGCCTTGCGTTTCGCCAGGTCCCAGGGCCAGAAGATCCTTTCCATCGTCAATGTGCCCGAAAGCACCATTGCACGCGAATCCGACAGGGTATTGCTCACCTACGCCGGACCCGAAGTGGGCGTGGCCTCGACCAAGGCGTTTACGACCCAATTGACCGTTCTCGCCTGTCTTTCCATCGCAATGGCGCGGGGGCGCGGAGCCATAGACCATGAGTGCGAGGCCCGGCTGGCCGAAGCCCTGACCGAGGTCCCCGCGAGGGCGGCGGAAGTCCTCAACCACGACGAACGGCTTAAGGAACTGGCCGGCGAGGTGGCGCTTGCCCGCGACGTGCTCTATCTCGGACGCGGAACCAGCTACGCCATCGCCCTTGAAGGCGCGCTCAAGCTCAAGGAAATTTCCTACATCCATGCCGAAGGCTACGCGGCGGGCGAGATGAAGCACGGCCCCATCGCCTTGATCGACGACGGGGTGCCGGTCATCGTCATCGCGCCGTCCGACGCCTTGTTCGAGAAAACGGCGTCCAACATGCAGGAAGTCATCGCGCGCGGCGGGCGGGTCATTTTCCTGAGCGACGCCAAGGGGGCCGGGAAACTGGGCGGTTACGCAGCCGCCACCATCGCGCTGCCGACGGTCGATCCCTTCGTCGCCCCGATTCTATACGCCATCCCGGCGCAATTGCTCGCCTATCACACCGCCGTCATCAAGGGAACCGACGTCGACCAACCGCGAAACCTGGCGAAAAGCGTGACCGTCGAATAAGACCTACCGTCCGGCTTGCTTGTTGATCCGCGCGTTGCGGTCCTGAATCGTGGGCGGCCACATGCTTTTGATATAGGCGATGGCGGCCAGGATTTGTTCGTCCGACAGGGTCTTGCCGAAGGCGGGCATGGCGCTTTTGAAATCCTTCGGCGCGTTGACTTGGCCGCCCAGCTTGACTATTTGGAACAAAACCGCGTCCGGGTGGTGCCATGTATGGCCGCTGGCGTCGTGCGGCGGGGGGGGAAAGGTGCCGTCATCGTTGCGCTTGCGCCAGTTGGGCTGGCCTTCGCGGTTGGCGCCGTGGCACGCGGCGCAGGATTCGGCGTAAACCGTCTTGCCAAGCGCGACCATTTCCGGGTTTTGGACGTCCGCCTTGATGGGGGCTTCGGGGGTGACGGCGCTCAAATAAGCGCCGGCGATCACGACCAGAACGACGGCGACGATAACGGATCCGATGATGAACGGGGTTTTGTTCGATTGGCTCATGAATATTACTCTTCACTCGTTTATGCGGGGTTCACTGTTATAGACGACCCAGACGGAATCCTGGACTCATTTTAGGGCCTGGCGAAGGAGCCCGGAAAATAAACCTTCCATATCCCGTAAAGTCAATGCCCCCTGGCCCCGCGAGCAATGCGAACGCGCCCGCCCGGCGCTTGAGGGACGACAAAAAAACCAATCCTTTTTCTTGTTATGCGTCCCGAGAGAACGGAATATGTCTCTTAATCCTTTAAGGGTTGATGAGATGAAAGGGTCGCCATGAAGCTCAAGGATCCCGGTCTTTTTTGCAGGCAATGTTTCATCGACGGCGCTTGGCGAAACGCCGAAGGCGGAAAAACATTCGACGTGACGAACCCGGCCGACGGGTCGGTTATCGGGTCGGTTCCGGATTTGGGCCGGTCCGAGGTGCGCCGCGCCATCGAGGCGGCGGAAAAAGCCTGGGGCCCTTGGCGTTCGTTGACGGCCAAGGCGCGCGCGGCGATCCTGCGGCGCTGGCGCGACCTGATCTTGGAAAATAAAGACGACCTGGCCACCATCATGGTTTCCGAAATGGGCAAGCCCATGGCCGAAGCCGTAGGAGAAATCGCCTACGGGGCGTCGTTCATCGAATGGTTCGCCGAGGAGGGCAAGCGCCTTTACGGCGACGTGATCCCGAGCCACGGGCCGGACAAGCGCATCATCGTCCTCAAGCAGCCCGTCGGCGTGGTCGCCTCGATCACGCCGTGGAATTTCCCCAACGCCATGATCACCCGGAAATGCGCTCCGGCCTTGGCGGCGGGCTGTCCGGTGGTCATCAAGCCCGCCGAGGCCACGCCGCTTTCGGCCCTGGCCCTGGCGGAACTGGCGGACCGGGCGGGTTTCCCCCGTGGCGTTTTGAACGTCGTTACCGGCGACCCCGAAGAGATCGGCGCGGAATTCACCTCCAACCCGGTGGTCCGCAAGCTTTCGTTCACGGGCTCGACCAGGGTCGGCAAACTCCTCATGGCCCAATGCGCCGAAACGGTGAAGAAGGTTTCCCTGGAACTCGGCGGCAACGCGCCCTTCATCGTTTTCGACGACGCCGACTTGGACGCCGCGGTGGCGGGCGCCATGGCGTCGAAATACCGCAACGCGGGCCAGACCTGCGTTTGCGCCAACAGGATCCTGGTCCAGTCCGGCGTCTACGACGAATTTACCGAAAAACTGGTGAAAGCGGTCTCTAAGATCGAGGTCGGACCGACGCTGGGAACCTCGTCCGACCAGGGCCCGTTGATAAACCAGGCGGCCTTGGAGAAGGTCGAACGCATCGTCGAGGACGCCCTCGCCAAGGGGGCGCGGGTCGCCGTGGGCGGCAAGCGGCACGAACTGGGCGGAACTTTCTTCGACCCCACCATCCTTACCGATGTCACGCCGGACATGGCGTGTGCGACCGAGGAAATTTTCGGTCCCGTCGCGCCCCTTTACCGGTTCGATACGGAAGAAGAAGCGCTCGACCTGGCCAACGATACGCCCTACGGGCTCGCCGCTTATTTCTATTCCCGCGACCTGGGGCGGGTCTGGCGGGTTTCCGAGGCCCTCGAATACGGCATCGTCGGCGTTAACGAAGGGATCGTCTCGACCGAAGTCGCGCCCTTTGGCGGCATGAAGGAATCGGGAATCGGCCGCGAAGGCTCGAAATACGGGTTAGACGAATTCGTCGAAATCAAGTATCTGTGCCTAGGCGGGCTTTAGGGTCAGGCGCAAAGGAAAAAGCGAATGCCCAAGTACGATTACGATCTGGTCACCATCGGCGGCGGTTCGGGCGGCGTGCGGGCGTCGCGCATGGCCGCCGGGATGGGCGCCCGCGTGGCGATCTGCGAGGAAGACCGGGTGGGCGGCACCTGCGTGCTTCGGGGCTGCGTGCCGAAGAAGCTCCTGATCTACGGCGCCCACTTTGCCGACGATTTCGAGGACGCCGCCGGGTATGGCTGGGCCGTGCCTAAGATCCGGTTCGACTGGGGCCAGTTGATGGCTTCGAAGAACAAGGAACTGGACCGGCTGAACGGGATATATCTGCGTATCCTGCGCGACAACGGCGTCGATCTTCTGGAAGGAAAAGCCAGGCTCGCCGGGCCGCACACCGTCGAGGTCGGCGGCCGCGCGCTCACCGCCCGCCATATCCTGATCGCCGTCGGCTCCTGGCCCTCGACGCCCGATATCCCCGGCATCGAACACGTCATCAGCTCCAACGAGGCGCTCGACTTGATGAGCCTGCCGAAAAACATGGTTATCGTCGGGGCCGGCTATATCGCCGTCGAGTTCGCAGGCATCTTCAGCACGCTCGGCGTCGATGTCACCGAAGTGTTCCGCGGCGACATCATCCTGCGCGGTTTCGACGAGGACCTGCGAACGGCCCTGTCGGAGGAAATGGTCAAGCGCGGCGTTAATTTGCGCAGCGAGACCGTGGTTCGCAGCATCGAGAAATCGGGGACCCGTTACAGCCTGCGCCTTGCGGGGGGCGAGGTTATGGAGACCGATCTGGTCATGTACGCCACCGGACGGAAGCCGAAAACCGGCGGGTTGGGGCTCGCCGAAGCGGGCGTGGAGCTCAACGAAAAGGGGGCGGTCGTCGTCGATACCTATTCGCAAACGAGCATCCCGAACATCCATGCCGTCGGCGACGTCACCGACCGCGCCAACCTGACGCCGGTCGCCATCGCCGAAGGCGCGGCCTTGGCCAATACGCTGTTTAACAATACGCCGAGCGCGGTGGATCATTCGGGAATCCCGTCCGCGGTCTTTTCCATGCCGCCGCTCGCAACGGTTGGTTTGACCGAGGCCGCGGCGCGGGCGAAATATAAAAACCGGGTGGACGTTTACGTTTCGCGCTTCAAGCCCATGAAGCACACCCTTTCGGGACGCGACGAGAAGACCTTCATGAAGCTGGTGGTCAATTCCAGGACCGGCCGGGTGCTCGGCTGCCACATGATGGGCATGGACGCGCCCGAGATCATCCAGGGGCTGGGCGTCGCGCTCAAGTGCAAGGCCAAGAAAGCCCATTTCGACGCCACCATCGGCATTCACCCGAGCGCGGCGGAAGAATTCGTCACCATGCGCGACCCCCTGCCGCCCCACGAGGGACCGTCAGGCGGATAACCGCCGGTTTTGCTGGAAAGCCGTTCCGTTCCGGTCTATAGGCTTGGCCTAAGCATCGTTTAATTTAAGAGGGTCACATGGCCGAAACCTGGTCGCCTCAATCCTGGCGTTCGAAACCGATCCGTCAAAACCCCGCATACCCCGATCCGGACAAGCTGGCCGGCGTCGAGGAACGCCTGCGTAATTTTCCTCCGCTCGTGTTCGCCGGAGAAGCGCGGAACTTAAAGGCGCGCCTGGGCCAGGTGGCCGAAGGCAAGGCCTTCCTGCTGCAAGGGGGGGATTGCGCCGAAAGCTTCGCCGAGTTCCATCCCGACAACATTCGCGACACCTTCCGGGTGTTGCTGCAGATGGCCGTGGTCCTGACCTTCGGCGCGGCCTGCCCGGTGATCAAGGTCGGCCGGATGGCCGGCCAGTTCGCCAAGCCCCGCTCGGAAGACACCGAAACCAAGAACGGCCTCACCCTTCCCAGCTACCGGGGCGACATCATCAACGCCATGGAATTCACCGAGCGGGCCCGGACCCCGGACCCCGAACGCCTGGTCCAGGCCTACAACCAGTCGGCCGCGACGTTGAACCTGCTGCGCGCCTTCGCGCAAGGAGGGTACGCGAATTTGCACAAGGTCCATAAATGGAACCTGAGCTTCGTGGAAGACAACGCCTTGGGCGAACGCTACCGGGACCTGGCCTGCCGCTTAGACGAGACCCTGGCTTTCATGGCCGCCTGCGGGCTCACCTCGGAAACGACGCCGCAAATCCGCGAGACCGAATTCTATACGTCCCACGAGGCCCTGCTGCTCGATTACGAGCAAACCATGACGCGCATCGATTCCGTCGGCGGCGGCTGGTACGACACCTCGGCGCACTTGCTCTGGATGGGCGACAGGCCCCGCCAATTGGACGGCGCTCATGTGGAGTTCCTGCGCGGGGTCGGAAATCCGGTGGCGGTCAAGGTCGGACCCCACATGGACCCGGACGAACTGATACGGCTGGCCGACGTCCTGAACCCCTTGAACGAGGCCGGCCGCCTGACCCTGATCGTGCGCATGGGGGCCGAAAACGTCGGCCGCCGCCTTCCCGCCCTGATCCAGGCGGTGAAGCGCGAAGGGCGCGCGGTCGTTTGGTCTTGCGATCCCATGCACGCCAATACGGTGAAAAGCTCGAACGGCTACAAGACCCGCCACTTCGACGCCATACTGGGAGAGGTCCGCGCCTTCTTCTCCGTCCACCGCGCCGAGGGGACTTACGCCGGCGGGGTTCATTTCGAGATGACCGGCCAGAACGTGACCGAATGCGTCGGCGGCGCCCAGGCCATTACCGAAGCCAATTTATCGGATCGTTACCATACCCATTGCGATCCCAGGCTGAACGCGCAACAGGCCCTTGAGTTGGCTTTCCTTTTGGCCGAGGTCCTGAAGGGCGAAAGGGCGAAAGTCAACGGATGCGCCGCCTCTCAGCCGTGAGCGGGGCCGTGCGGGAAGGCGTCCAAACCCTTGAGCAGTTCGGTTAAGTCGACGCAAGCATCCACCCCGTAACGCTTGGTGATGGCCATGCGCCCGCCTTCGGAGGAAATCTTTTCCCGGAGATTGGAAAACAGGACGTCCAGGAAACGCACGAAAGCGGCGTCGGAAAACCGCCATGCCGCTTCATCGGGATTGCCGTCGGGTTCCGGCGGTTCAAGGTGATTGTTGACGAGGTCGATGAACCATGCGGCGCGCCTGTTCAATTCCCGGAAATGAAAGGCGATTTTTATCAAGGCGTCCTCCGCCGCCAGCTTCATTTCCGGGTCGTCGAAAATGACGTCCCAATCCATGGCGTCTTTGTTCACGGCGTAGATTTTTTCGACCCGGGCCCGGCATTGATCCTGGTATTCATCGACGACTTCGGTTCCCAGCATCATGTTCATGGCCATGAAGAAACCGGGAAGAATGCGCCTCGAAAGGGAGTCGTTCCGCTCAAGCAGGCCCGCGTCGTCGTCGAATAGGGTCGAGAACGCCCTGACCATCGTCCGCTCGAAGGGATGGTGGCGGTTCTCGTTCCAGGACGTCCGTGTTCGGGTTTGAATATAGTCCTCGAAGGATTGCTCGAAAACGGCTTGAAGGGCCAGGGTTTTCTTCTGGAATTCCTGCCTGAGGTCCTTCAGGTCTTCGATCGTAAGTGCGCCGCCCCTCTTGTTCGCTTCCGCCGTCAACCGGTCGAGAAAGGAGCCGACGACCGTTTCCGCCAGGGCCTGGCTTTGGGAGGCCGAGGGGGGGATATCTTGCCCCTGCATGCGGTGCGGGCGGGAAAGTTGGACTGGTTGGTTCTGCACGGCCGGGATGTATCCGATAATAATATAATATTCAACTCGAAGGGTACAAATGATCCATCAAGCTTACGAAAACCTTAAACACTCCTTCTTCGTAGCGCTCTTTTATTTCAATTTCCCCGGCGTCGGTCTGCAGGGCGTCCTTGATGGGCTTGAAAAGGCCTTTGAGGATCTCCCGGATATCCTTTTCGTCAAAGACCTGAGCGTCGACGTCTTCATGGGCGTAAGCGGGATCGTCGTCCGGGGGAAGGTGGGATGAAATGGTTTCATGGAGCCATTTCAGGCGCTGGTCGAAATCTGAAAATTGAGCGGCGGCGGCGGCCAGCATGTCATCGACCAGCCGGTTCGCGGCGCCGTCTTCATAGACCAGCTTCCAGGTGAAATCTAGGAGGGCCTCGTCGATTTTCGACTGAACGATCTTCCGGCAGGCGCCCTGGGAGCGTTCGAATAAATCCCGGCCCGCCAATTCCTCGAAGGCGATGAAAAAACCCGGCAGAACCCGGCGCGACAAGACGCGCCCGTATGGCCCCTCGATCCCCCGCCCGAAGAACAGCGGGGAGAACCTTTGAACCAGTATCCGGTCGAAGGGATGTTGGCGCGTTTCGTTGATGATGATTTTCCCGAGCTTCCTGAGTGAGGACTCGAAATTGTCCTTGAAACGCAGGAGGGACGCGTCCGAGGCGGTTTCCTTGTAGATGGAAACCAAGTCGCCCAGGGTTTCGGGTGTAAGGGGCCGGTCGGTTCCGGTGGTTTGCGCCGCCGCCCATTCGACGAAATCGTTCAGAACGGCATAGGCGAGAGTTTCGGTTTCGCTTTCACCGGAGACCGGATCTTCAGGCATTCCTAATCTTCCCCTTTAAACGCTTCCCTATCCCCAGTGTCCCGGATTTTACCATAATTCGCAAGCAGGTGTCTTGGACGACGCAGAGCCTTCGGGTAAACTCGCCCCCCATGACAGTTCATAGCGGCACATGACCAAATCTCTTCATATCGCCTTGGCGCAAATCAATCCGACCGTCGGCGATGTCGCCGGCAACGTCGACTTGATCGGGGCCGCGCGGGACCGGGCCGCGCGGGACGGCGCCCATCTCGTCGTTTGCGGCGAGCTTTCCGTCGCCGGGTATCCGCCCGAGGATTTGGTTTTGAAGGACGCCTTCCTAAAGCGGGTGGAAGATGGCGTGACCCAGTTGGCCCAAGAAACGCAGGGCGGCGCTCCCGCCGTCCTTCTCGGCGCGCCCTGGCGCCGGGGCGGAGAACTCTTCAACGCCGCCCTGTTGCTCGAAGGCGGGTCCGTGAAGGCCGTCCGTTGCAAGCACGACCTTCCCAACTACGGCGTTTTCGATGAAAAACGGATATTTTCTTCCGGCCCCTTTCCCGATCCCGTGACCTGCCACGGCGTCGGGCTGGGGGTCATGGTTTGCGAGGACATGTGGACCCCGGACGTCGCCGGACATCTCGCCCGGGAAGGCGCGGAGGTCCTGATCGTGCTCAACGGCTCTCCCTTCGAGATGGGCAAGACCGGAGCCCGTCTCGACCTGGCCCGCTCACGGGTCGCGGAAACCGGCTTGCCGCTGGTTTACGTCAATCTTGTCGGCGGGCAGGACGAACTGGTCTTCGACGGCGCTTCTTTCGTGTTGGGAGCCGACGGGGACGTGGCCGCCGGGCTTGCGTCCTGGGAGAGCGAAACGCGAACGACCCACTGGACCCGTCCGCCGGGCAAGCCCTGGTCCTGCGCCGCGGTGGCGCCGCCGGCGCCGCCCCGGGACTTGGAGTCCATCTATCTGGCCATGACGGTCGGGCTGGGCGATTACGTGAACAAAAATTATTTCCCCGGCGTTCTGATCGGTTTGTCCGGCGGCGTCGACAGCGCGCTCAGCGCCGCGGTGGCGGTCGATGCGCTCGGGAGCGACCGGGTTCATTGCGTGATGATGCCGTCTCCCTATACGTCTAAGGAAAGCCTGGAAGACGCCGAGGGCGTCGCGAAAATGCTCGGCGTCAAACTCGATACGATCTCGATTAAACCGGCGATGGAAGCTTTCGAAATGATGCTGCGCGACGCCTTCGTCCAGCATCCGGCCGACACCACCGAAGAAAACATCCAGGCCCGTTCACGCGGCATAACCCTGATGGCGCTCAGCAACAAACTCGGCGCCATGGTGCTTTCCACCGGCAACAAATCGGAAATGTCGGTCGGCTACGCGACCCTTTACGGCGACATGTGCGGGGGATTTTCGGTGCTCAAGGACGCCTATAAAACGACCGTCTTCGCGTTGTCGCGTTGGCGCAACCGCCACAAACCGGACGGTGCGCTGGGTCCCGCCGGTCCCGTCATGCCCGAGCGGGTCATCACCAAGCCGCCGACGGCGGAACTCAAACCCAATCAGACCGACCAGGACAGCTTGCCTCCCTACGAGCGATTGGACGCCATCCTGAAAGGCCTGATCGAGGACGAACTTCACCTCGAAGAGATCACCGCGCAAGGGTTTGACGCCAAGACGGTAAAAAGAGTCTGGACCTTACTGGACCGGGCCGAATACAAACGCCGTCAAGCGCCTCCGGGCGTGAAGATTTCACCGCGCGCGTTCGGGCGCGACCGCCGTTATCCGATCACCAATGGGTTTAGCTGAGAAATCATGACCGATACCGTCCGCTTCGCTCCCAGCCCGACCGGCTTGCTCCACGTTGGCAACGCCCGCATGGCCCTTATCAATGGGCTTTTCGCCCTTTCCCGGGGCGGGCGCTTCCTGCTTCGCCTGGACGACACCGACGCCGAGCGCTCGACGAAGGCCTTCGCCGGGGCCATCGAGCGGGACTTGCGCTGGCTGGGGCTGGAATGGGACGGCCTCGCCCGCCAGTCCGAACGGATGAGCGCCTATCACGGGGCCTTCGAAAAGCTGAAGGGCGAAGGCAGGCTGTACGCCTGTTACGAGACCGGCGAGGAATTGGAGTACAAGCGCAAGCGGGAAATGGCGCGCGGCCGCCCGCCCCTGTACGACCGGGCGGGCTTGTCCTTGAGCGGGCACGACAGGAAAACCTTCGAGGACCAGGGCCGCCAACCCCACTGGCGCTTCAAGCTCGAGCACGCCGACATCGCCTGGGACGACTTGGTTCGCGGCCCGGTCCATTTCCACGCAGAGCATTTGAGCGACCCGGTCCTGGTCCGCGGCGACGGAACGTTTCTTTATATGCTGCCCTCGGCCGTGGACGACGTCGATATGGGGGTCACCCATGTGCTGCGCGGCGAGGACCATGTGGCCAACACCGCCGTCCAGGTCCAGATTTTCGAGGCCCTCGGCGCGACGCCGCCCGCCTTCGCCCATCTGCCGCTGTTGACCGATATCGCCGGCGGCGGCCTGTCGAAACGCATGGGCTCGATCACCCTTCAATCGGTCCGCGAGGACGGCATCGAGCCCATGGCCTTGAATTCCTACCTTGCCCGGCTCGGAACCTCGTCCGGCATCCGGGTGTGCATGGACCTGGGCGAACTGGCCGCGGATTTCGATATTGCGGCTTTCGGGCGCGGCGCGCCGAAGTTCGATCCGGACCAGTTGCGCGCCTTGAACAAGGATCTCCTGCACGCCCTGCCCTTCGAGGCGGTGGCGGACCGGTTGTCCGGGATGGGACTGGAAAACGCGGGCGAGGGTTTCTGGCGAGCGGTGCGGCCAAACCTGGAACGCCTGGAAGACGCCAGGGACTGGCATGAAATCTGTTTTGGGGATATCGCCCCGCCGATCGGGGATGGAGGCTTCGTAAAGCAGGCCGCCCGGTTGCTGCCGCCCGAGCCCTGGGACGAGACCACCTGGAAGGACTGGACCGGGGCGGTCAGGGACGCCACCGGGCGCAAGGGCAGGGAACTTTTCATGCCTCTGCGCCAAGCCTTGACCGGCCTCGACCACGGCCCGGAACTCAAATTCCTGCTGCCGCTCATGGGGCGCGACCGTGTCTTGGCCCGGCTGGGAGGATAGTCGATGAACGGTTTAATCAAACGGTCCGTGGGGTTAGCCGCCTTGCTGTTCTTGACGGCCCCATGGCTCGCCGCCTCTCCCGCCCATGCCGGGAGCGAACCCCGGCGCACGGTAACGGTAAACGGCGCGGGCATGGCCCGGGGCAAGCCCGACAGGGCGGAAATCAACGCCGGCGCCGTCGCAGAAGACGGCGTCGCCGCCCGGGCCATGGCGCAGGCTTCGAAGACGGCGTCCCGGATGCAAAAAGCGATGACGGATTTTGGCGTCAAGCCCGCCGATATCAGCACCGGAATCCTGTCCCTGGCCCCCGTATACCGGCGGGGGGCGGGGAACAAGTCCGAGATCGCCGGTTACCGCGCCGCCATTTCCCACCGCGTCGTCGTTCGCGCGATCGCCAAGACCGGTCTTCTTATCGACGCGTTGGTCAAGGCCGGGGCGTCGTCCCTCGGCCCCATCCGATATTACCTTTCCGACGAAACGAAACTCAAAGACGCCGCCCGCGCCTCGGCCATGGGCGAGGCGGAACGAACCGCCCGCCTGCTCGCCGAACGGGCCGGCATGAAACTTGGGTCCGTTCTCAAGATCAAGGAAACGAGCGGCAAAACGCCCAGGCGTATGGTGGCGATGGCTTCCGCCGCCGTCCCGGTGATGCCGGGCGAGGTGACCGCGCGGGCCACGGTCACCGTGGTCTACCTGTTGAGCCCGGGGCGCTAGATGCTGCACCTGTTCAATACGCTCCACCGGGCCAAGGAACCCTTCGAGCCCTTGGACCCCAACCATGTGCGCATGTATGTCTGCGGGCCGACGGTCTACGACTTCGCCCACATCGGCAACGCCCGGCCCGTCGTCGTCTTCGATGTTCTGGCGCGCCTGCTGAAACGCCTCTACCCGAAGGTGACCTACGTGCGCAACATCACCGACGTGGATGACAAGATCAACGCCAAGGCGTTGGAAACCGGCGAGGACATCCGCGCCATCACCGAAAAAACGGCTAAGGCCTTCCATGAGGACATGGCGGCGCTGGGCGCGCTCGAACCCGACTTTGAGCCGCGCGCCACCGAGCACATCGCCGAGATGATCGCCATGATCGAAACCCTGATCGAGACCGGCAACGCGTACATGGCCGACGGGCACGTCCTTTTCGACGTGCCGTCCTGGGGCGACTACGGAAAACTGTCGCGCAACGACCGGGACGCCATCGTCGCAGGCGCGCGGGTCGACGTGGCGGCCTACAAGCGGGACCCGGCGGACTTCGTCTTGTGGAAGCCGAGCAGCGGAACGGAGCCCGGCTGGGACAGCCCCTGGGGCTTCGGGCGTCCGGGGTGGCACCTGGAATGCTCGGCCATGAGCGCCAAGTATCTGGGCGAAGAATTCGATATCCACGGCGGCGGCCAGGATTTGATCTTCCCCCACCACGAAAACGAAATCGCGCAAAGCCGGTGCTCCCACGGCACGGATATCATGGCCAAATACTGGGTCCATAACGGCTACCTGATGGTCGAAGGCGAGAAGATGTCGAAATCATTGGGTAATTTCTACACCGTCCACGGCCTGCTCGATGAATTCCCCGGCGAGGCGATCCGCCTGGCCTTGCTTCAGACCCACTACCGCAAGCCGCTGGATTTTACCAAGGACGGCATCGGCGAGGCAAAACGCGTTCTCGATAAATGGTACCGTCTCCTCGATGCCGTTCCGGCGGGTGACGCCGGGGTTCCGGGCCAGGTCGTCGCGGCGCTGGAAGACGATCTCAACACGCCGCAGGCCATTTCCGAACTTCATCAATTGGCGCAACGCGGCGACCATGCCCGGCTCAAGTCCGCCGCCGGGTTGTTGGGACTCCTTGAACAAGACCCCGGGGACTGGTTCAAATGGCGGCCCGCCGGGGCCTTGTCCGACGATGACGTCGGCGCCCTGATCGAGCGGCGCGCACGGGCGCGCGCAGACAAGGACTTCGCCCTGTCCGACCGCCTCCGCGACGAGTTGGCGGAAAACGGCGTGGTCCTTGAAGACGGCCCGGAAGGAACCACATGGAGGCGGGCATAATAAAAAAGAGAAAAAAAGGACCAGCCACATGACCCACCGCGTCACACTCCGCCCCAGCGGGCACACCTTTAGCGTCGAAGGCCACGACACCCTGCTCCAAGGCGGGCTCAAGGCGGGTCATCCCCTTCCCTACGGCTGTTCGAACGGCACTTGCGGCGATTGCAAGGCCCGGCTTGTTTCCGGCCGGGTGGAGAAAACCCTGCATTCGGACTATGTCTTCTCCGGCGTTGAAAAGTCGGAAACCCATCTGCTCATGTGCGCCAATACCCCGCTCTCGGACGTTGAACTCGACGTCCTGGAAGCCGGAAGCGCCGCGGAAATCCCGGAAACGACCATCCCCATCAAGGTCAGGAAAATCGAGCGCCCGGCAGACGGCATCGCCATTCTCCGGGCTAAAACGCCGAGGACGAAGCGCCTGCGCTTCCTGGCCGGACAGTACGTCCGCTTGAGCGTGGAAGGGGGGCCCGCCGCCGATTGCGCCATCGCCAGTTGCCCTTGCGACGACATGAATTTGGAATTCCATATTCCGTGGCAAGACGACAGCCTTTTTTCGGCTCACGTTCACGACCGGCTCAAGCCGTCCGATAGCCTCGTACTCGAAGGGCCTAGGGGAAATTTCACCCTGCGCGACGAAGCGCCGGGAAATCCCGTTTTCATCGCCTGGGGGACGGGGTTCGGCCCCGTTAAAAGCCTGATCGAACACGTCATGTCTTTGGAGACGGCGGCCTCCATCCGCCTGTTCCGGGGAGGCCCGGGTGAAAGCGCGAGCTATCTCGATAACCTCTGCCGGTCCTGGGAAGACGCCCTGGACGAGTTCCATTACCGGGCCGTGCCGGGCGACGACCCGGCGGTCCTCTTGGGAGTCCTGGACGAGGAGTTGGCCGATCTCGGCTCTTCACGGGTCTATATGGTCGGCCCGGACGAACTGTTGGACGCGGCCAAATCGAAATGTTGCGGTCATGGCCTGCAAAAAGAAGTCTGTTTCCTGGAACCGCTTCGCTGTGGCCGGTAAGGGAAAGGGCCTGTGGCTCTGGCTCGCCGTCGCGGGCCTGGCGTTAAGCGCGCTGGTCCTTTGGCTCGTTACCTTGTTTCCCGATGCCTTATCCGGCGATAACGGCCGGGTAAGTCTCGTTTACCAGGTTATGCTATTGGTCTTCATCGGCTCGGCGTTGGTCGTGCGTTGGCGCGCCAAACCCGGCCAGGCCCTCCGCTACGCCGCCATCTGGGCCGCCCTTGGCGGGGCGCTGTTCCTCGGCTACGCCTTCAAGGACGAGGCGGGGAATTTAAAAGACAGGGTGATGGCCGAACTGGTGCCTTCGCGCGGCGTCGTTGCGGGCGGCTCGATTACCTTCCGCGCCCGAGAGGGCGGCCATTTCGTGATCGAAGCCCTGGTGGACGGAACGCCGGTGCGGTTCCTGCTCGATACCGGGGCCAGCGATGTGGTCTTGAGCCCGGGAGACGCGGAAAGGCTCGGCTTCGATTTGAGCAAGCTCACCTTTAACCGCCTCTACCGGACGGCGAACGGGACCGTCAGCGGGGCCCCGGTTCGATTGGGGAGCGTCGCCGTCGGCCCTATTTTACTGCGCGACGTGCGCGCCTCGGTCAACGGGGCCGAGATCGGCCAGTCCCTGCTCGGGATGAGTTTTTTACAGCGCCTGGGCGGGTATTCGGTCAGCGGCGACCGGCTGACGCTGAGGCGTTGAGAGGCCGGGGGATGTTAATAGGTCGCCATCTCCGGGTCGACCCGCTTGGCCCAGGCGTCGATGCCGCCGCGCAAGCTGGTGGCCATTCCAAAGCCCATTTGGCGGAGCCAGGCCATGACGTGGCGGCTGCGCACGCCATGGTGGCAAACGACGACCAGGTTTTCATGGGCGGGCAGTTCGGCCAAATTCTGAGAAATTTGACTCATGGGAATGTGGATGCTTTCGTGGAAGGAACAGATATCGACTTCCCAATGTTCACGGACGTCGAGGATCTTGTGTTCGCCGCCTTCCTTGGCCATCCGGGCCAAGTCTTCGACGTCGATTTCAAGGGGCGGAGGGTTTGGCATGGGATCCTCGAATATTAGTGGATGCTAATGTTATGGAATATATATGCGGGTCGACGTGCGAACACAACCCTTTTTCATTTAGAGAATGTATTATGAATGATAAAGGGGGGGTTGATGACGGAACGCCCCATTACCACATTAGCAAATAAGTGGTGAAGTGCGTTGTGGCTTCATCTTTTTGGTTTAAATAACGGATCATGTTGGAATGCCTGAGGCTCGGAAAATAACCCCGGAAGACCTAAGTTGCCCGGCTTCGGCGAAGGCGGTTCTGTTTTTTCGGAAGAAAAAGGTGTTGCTGCTTCTAAAGCAGAACGGACAATGGGATCTTCCCGGCGGGAAGTTAAAACCCGGAGAAAGCTGGCTTCAGGGCTTGGCCCGGGAAGTTCACGAGGAATCGGGGGTCGTCGTCGAATCCGCCGCCTGGCTTTCCGGTGGCGAGAAGGTCAACAACGACAACAAAAAGGTTTTCATGGCGTTCTTTGTTTGCGAGTTGAGCGCCAAGCCGAAAAAATCTAATATTTCAATCAGTGACGAGCATGTGGGCGCGGGGTTCTTTTCCTTGAAGGAAATTACCGGACTGTCCATATCCGATGAGTATGCCCATATTATTGATCGCGCCGCCGTGAAAATCGACGTCTTACAATATCCGATTCCCAGGGTTATCTGAGCCGTGTTGGAGATCGAGCGTAAGTTTTTGGTCCGGGAGGCGGGTTGGGAGACGCCCCTTTCCAGCCGTCGAATCATGCAAGGCTACGTCTTTATCGGGGAAGACCGCAATTTGCGGGTCCGGCGCAGCGGCGGCTCCTATCTTCTCACCCTGAAGGTCCGTTCAGAAGGCATCAGCCGCCACGAAATCGAATTCCCCGTCGATGCGCGGAAGGGGCGGTTTATACTGGACGAACTCTGTATCAACCACGTGATCGAGAAAACGCGGCACGTCGTGGAATACGAGGGCAAAACCTGGGAAGTCGACGAATTCGAAGGCGCCAATTCGGGACTGACCGTCGCCGAGATAGAGCTTTCCGCGCCGGACGAAGACTTTTCCCGTCCCCCTTGGCTGGGTCCGGAAGTGACAGACGACGAACGGTTTTTCAATGCCTGTTTGTCGGAACGCCCCTTTGGCTCCTGGGGCGTGACCTATCGCGAGCTTTTGGCGGAGAAGGGCGCGTCCTGATTACTGGCTGGCCCAAACGATCCGCGCGATCCAGTCGATTTCCTCGATGGCCAGCACCCTGTCTTCGTGGGTGGCGTTCAGGGATTGCAGTTCGATTTTTCGCGCCGTCCTGCGGCGCAATTGCTTGGCCAGGATTTCGCCCTCGATGGTTTTGACGACGACCCTGTCCCCGCGCCGTATATTGGCGTGGGGTGACACGATGATCGTGTCGCCGTCCCTGTAAACGGGCTCCATGCTGTCGCCGGCGATTTCCAGGGCGTAAGCATTGGGGTCGCCGAGCGCCGGGAAGGGGATTTCGTCCCACGACCCGCCGGCCGGGAATCCCGCGTCGTCGAAATAACCATTGTCCCCGGCCTGGGCCATGCCGATCAAGGGGACGTTCCGGTAAACGCCGATGTCCTCGCCGTCCCCGACGTAGGAAACGAACTCGCCGAGACTGGCGCCCGTGGCTTTCAAAATTTTTGAAACGCTTTCGGTGCTCGGCCAGCGAAGCTTTCCTTCGCGGGTGATGCGCTTGCTTTTGTTGAACGTCGTCGGATCCAGACCGGCCCGCCGGGCCAGGCCCGAGGCGGAAAATCCATGCTCGCGCGCAAGGCGGTCAACGGCGCGCCAAATGTCCGAATGCCTCAACATGGGAACATCTTCATATAACTTGGGACAATTGTCATTAGGATATTATACTTATAAAATTATTGACAAGGAAAATTATCCTTTATAAATAGAGGTGTTGTTGATGTGTTCTTGGCGGAAAAACTGATTTACGGTTAAGGAGAAAGAATGTGACGCGCCCCCGATACACGCCACGGCTTTTGGACGACCCACCGACGGTTCCCTTTTCCAACGCCGAGGAAGCCTGGTTCTGGTTCATCCGTTCGCAGCGGGCGCGGCGCGAAGGCGCATGCCGGAGCCGAGCCCCGGGGGCCATGGCGCGGCCGTGTGATCCCGATGATCTATACCGGGCCGTCATGGATCTTTTCAGGCGGCGCAACATCGGCCGGGAACACCTCGCCGCCCTCGGCCGTTACGGATGGCGCGAACGGCCCCCGGACCCCAGGCGCCGGGAAGAAGAAAGGCCGGCCCGCCTTTGGGACGAGGCCCTGGACCGCCTGAGCACCGTTTTGCGGAAAAAAGGCATCGTCGAAAGCCAGGGCCATGGGTGAGGGCCCCGACGGCCCCCATGAAATGAAGGGCCGCGCACTGGTGGTCTTTTCGGGCCAGGCCGACTTCAAGGCGCTTCGTTTCCTCAAGAAAGGGTTCCGCCATTGTTTCGCCCTGCTGCCGCGCGGGGGGGGCTGGGTCCTCTACAACCCCCTGTCCCATCAGACGGACATCGTCGTCCATGGGGCGGTCACGGTCGACGCCCTGGCGAAATGGTACAGGAAACAAGGCTATCGGGCCGTTCAATGTCTCGAAAAAAAAGCCCCGCCAAGACTTGCCCCCTTGCGTCCCTATACTTGCGTCGAAGCGGTCAAAAGGGTTCTCGGCATTCACAACGGCCGGATTCTGACGCCCTGGCAACTCTACCGGCATCTGCGGGCGCAACAGGAACCATTTGACGGCCATGGTCCCGGCGCTATGATCCGCCTCGTTATGAACAAGCAAAGCAACAAGGCCCAAGGGAACGCCGCGACGGCGTGTTTTTCCGTCTATGCCGCGTCGGACCCTTCGACCCTGCCCCGTGTGCTCGGCGTGTTCGCCAAACGCGGGCTGGTTCCTTCCCTGGTTTACGCCAGTATCCTCGGCTCCATGAACGAGGACTTTCAAATCGACCTTCAAATGGATGGGATCGCGCCCGACGTCACAGAAAGGCTCGCCGAGGACCTGCGCCAACTGGTCGGCGTCGTCGCCGTTCTCACATCCGAAAAGCACGCCGCCCTTACCGCATAGTCTCGTGGAGGTCCTTCCTTGAGCTTTATGGATCGATTGAAAGCCTGTGCGCCCGCGGACCTTTCGTCCTACAGGCCTTTTGTTGCGGCCGGGGAGGCGCTCGGTTACGTGACGGCGGATTTTGCGGCGGCCTTGAAGGACCATCCGGACGTTTTTTGCGTCTCGGAAACGGCCGTCGATCTCCACCCCGGCCTGGTCGATTTCGAAACGCGCACCGGGGCGGTCCAGGGGGCGTTGCGGAAATTGTTCGACAAGGGCGCGATCGCCAGTTGGCGCAACGAACCCTTTCCCGTCGCCGCGGCCTATGGGGCGGCGGCGCTGTTCAATATGGAGAGGGCGGCGGTTCCGCTTTTCGGGGTGCTCGGCTGCGGCGTGCATCTCAACGGTTTCGTCGATGGCGGCGGGGCCCTGGGAATGTGGATCGGGCGCAGAAGCCTGGACCGGGAAATGTCGCCGGGGAAGCTGGACCAGATCGTCGCCGGAGGCCAACCGGCCGGCCTTTCCCTTATGGACACCCTGGTCAAGGAATGCGCCGAAGAAGCCGATATCCCCGAACCCCTGGCGCGGCGCGCGGTTCCCGCCGGGGCCATCGGCTATTGCACGGAAAGGCCGGAAGGGCTGCGCCGGGACGTTCTGTTCATTTACGACCTGGAACTGCCGCCCGGCTTCGTTCCCGCCAACATGGACGGCGAAATCGCCGAGTTCTTCCTTTGGCCCATGGACGAGGTTATCGGGACCGTCCGCGACACCGATGATTTCAAGTTCAATTGTTCGCTTGTGGTCATCGACTTTTTAATCCGCCGGGGCTTTATCGAGCCCGGCCTCCCGGAATACCTGGAGCTTCTCAAGGGTCTTGGAATCCCGCCATCTTTCTGACCGCGTCCGGGCCGTGGCCCGCGTCGCGCAAGGAACGCAGGGTCAAGGCCTTGTCGCGCTTGGCGTAACGATGGCCGTCCGCCGAAGCCAGCAGGCCGTGGTGGTGGTAATCGGGCGTTTCCAGGCCCAGAAGCGCTTGCAGCAAGCGATGGACATGGCTCGCCTGGAACAGGTCTTCGCCACGGGTCACCAGGCTGACGCCCTGGAAGTGGTCGTCCATGGAGACCGCGAGATGGTAACTGGCCGGGACGTCCTTCCTGGCCAGGATCACGTCCCCGAAAATTTCCGGTTCGGCCTTGATCGTGCCGTGTTCCCGGTCGGTCCAGGAAAGCTCTCCGGCGGCGGCGACGGCCTTTTCCATGTCCAGGCGAAGGGCGAAGGGCGCGCCTCGCCCCATCTTGTCGTTTCTTTCCGCCTGGGAAAGGCCGCGGCAGAGACCGGGATAAAGCGCCCCGTCGGGGCCGTGCGGCGCTTGCCCGGACCGGGCGGCCTCGTCGCGGATATCCTTACGCGTGCAGAAACAGGGATAGAGGAGCCCCATCCCATCCAGGCGTTCCAGGGCCGCGCCATAGGCCGCCATGCGGTCCGATTGCCTGAGCACGGGGGCCTCCCATTCCAGGCCCAGCCATCGAAGGTCCTCAATCACGGCGTCTTCGAATTCGGGGCGGCAGCGGCCCGCGTCTATGTCCTCGATCCGGAGCAGGAAACGGCCGCCCTCGCGCTCGGCGGCCCGGGCCGCGAACAGGGCGGCATAGGCGTGGCCGAGATG
>VAPH01000456.1_pt1 | contig 23674 bp, 21 predicted proteins | sample 3393861 | NCBI WGS metagenome assembly VAPH01 (sample SAMN08290439, study PRJNA428436) | hydrothermal vent metagenome | isolation source: Deep-sea hydrothermal vent chimney | place: Atlantic Ocean: South-mid Altantic Ridge | reverse complement strand
GCCAGAACCGGCGTATCTGATTACTTTACAAACCTCATAAATATAGATTCAGATTTAGATCCAGCCAATGCCCAGGGCGGTATGAAAGAATGGAACTTAGCTGGTTTACCCATTTATGGTAGTGACATTGTTCCGCCTCAGGTATTTTCTATCACTCCGGAGGACGGCGTTACCGAGACCGGCAGCAATGACGTGACTTTCAATGTCAGCATTCTTGAAGCCAGTACTGGCGGTTTTGTTCCTCCTGCTGTTAGCCGGGTTGCTCTGAATATTGATGGTAGCGAAGCTGCTTTCGACACAGGTGGCACAACTGGTCTCTGGACAAACTATGCATTTCTTCAGACACTGGTTAACGGATCATATGTCTGGAATCCCAGCGCAGAAAACAGTGCAGGCGTAAGCTGGAATTCTCATTATCTCGGCTCAGCCCTTGGAGGAAGAACTCTTACCATTGATTTGCCAGTACTCTGCATAGACAACGATGCTGATGGCTACGGTAGTCCTGGCGATCCTTCCTGTCTTAATGGATCTGCAGAGGATTGCGATGATACCGATTCGTCTGTAAACCCGGGTGCTAGTGACTTTACCTGTAACGGAATAGACAACAACTGTGACGGAACACCTGATGATGAATACTTACCCACGGATACCATCTGCGGATTAGGTGTATGTGAGTCAATTGGCCTGATTGAGTGTATAAATGGCAGCGAAACTGACAGTTGTGTTGATGGTGCTCCAACTGGTGATGATACAGATTGTAACGGTATAGACGATGACTGTGACGGCATAGCTGATAACAACTATGTTCCTGTCGATACCAGTTGCGGTATTGGAGAGTGTTCTGCTGCTGGTCTGCTTGAGTGTGTAGATGGCGCCGAGGTCGACTCTTGTGTTGAGGGTACACCGCAGACAGAAGGACCTTTTGGAGATGCAACATGCAGTGATTCTTTGGACAATGACTGCGACGGTGATACAGATACGGCTGACGCAGACTGTAATGAAGTCTGTATCACAACTGGTGATGATACAAATTGTGATGGCATTGATGATGACTGTGACGGCATAGCGGATAACAACTATGTGCCGACTGATACTAGCTGCGGTGTTGGAGAGTGTGCGGCTGTTGGCCTGCTTGAGTGTGTAAACGGCGGCGAAGTTAATAGTTGCGTTGCCGGAACTCCTGGCACTGAAGGGCCTTATGGGGATGCAACATGCAGTGACTCTTTGGATAACGATTGTGACGGTGATACAGATGCTGTTGACCCTGACTGTGGTGCAACATGTGTTCCTACTGCTAGTGATGATACCACTTGTGACGGCATAGACGATGACTGTAATGGTGTAATCGACGACGGTTTTGTTGGTTACGATACTACTTGTGGAGTTGGTGAGTGTGCCTCCACCGGTCGGAAAGAGTGTATAGATGGCCAAAAAGTTAACACATGTGTAGCTGGAACACCTGCAGCCGATGACGCTACATGTGATGGTCTGGATAACGACTGTGATGGTGTTGTGGATAACGACTATGTACCAACCGACACCACTTGTGGAGTAGGAGCCTGTGAGGCCATAGGTCTGCTTGAGTGTGTAAACGGCGGTGAAGTTAACAGTTGTGTTGCCGGAACTCCGCAGACAGAAGGACCAACAGGAGATGCAACATGTGCTGACAATGCAGACAACGACTGTGATGGCTTAACAGATAATGTTGATCCGGACTGTGGCACTGTAACTGTAACCTCCTATACCATTAAAGCAACAGCAGGTTGGGGTGGAAAGATATCTCCTTCAGGCGATGTGATTGTGGAAGCAGGTAATGATCAGACCTTTAAAATTAAGCCTCGTAAACACGGGTACTTTAAGATCAAAGATGTACTGGTTGATGGTGTATCGGTAGGTCCGGTAACAAGCTACACATTTAAAAATGTGAGCTCAGATCATACAATCCATGCCGAGTTCACCAAAAAGCATATGAAGCATCATAAAAAGAAGTACAAAGATAATGAAGATAACGAAGATGATGAAGACAGCGAAGATGATTAAGGAAGTATAGTCATGTTGTAAAAAAGAGTAGGCCTTTTGGCCTGCTCTTTTTTTTTAGGAGCGTTTCTACCTTATAACCGGCTGCGAAAGAGTACCTTTTATGGGTATGCTGTAGTGCCCTGGGGATCGTTTATACTTATCAATTCCTGCAAGAAGAATCTGGTTTTCATCCACGGTTTTTGCATCGGGGAAGAGTTCAAGCATCAGGTCGAGCTTGTCACCATTGACTTTCCCTTTCAAACGAGCACGCAGACCCTTTCCAACTATTTCAAGCGCTTTTACATTTAGAGTTTGTCCATCTACAACCAGAACACCGTTAAGCGATTGGAATCTATCTACTGGCAGAACTGCGGCAAAGCCTGAAGGCTTAAGTTTGAGGTCCATAAGTTCAACCTTAAACTCTCCACCAGGTCCGGACAAAATGCCGTTTATATTCATTAAACCATCACCAGAGAGACCTGCCAGGCTGAGCAGGTTGGCTATGGATGCCCTTTCAACTTTTAACATGAGATCTACTGTTTTTTTCCGAAAAACAACTTCACCCTCCATTTTCCCATTCAGAACTTCAGTTTTGAAAAATACAGCAGATTTTCGCCGTAAAATATTTACAATATCTACATATACTCCTATATTTCTGATGGGTGGAAACGTAATATCTTTATAGGATAATGTCACGCTGTCAGCGTAAAGACTGTAGAAAACACCTTTGGATGCACCTTCTATTCTTAGCGTGACTCCATTTGTTTTTTCAGCAAAATGCTCAACAGTTTTGGCAATTTTTGCAGCGCCAGGCATAGCGATCCACCACAGAAGCGCTGAGCAGAAAAGCAGAACAATAGCTGCATATAACATCCATTTTAAAAGCCGGGAGAACATTATTTTATCAACTTGACCTTATCAGACTAACGGTCATAGAAATGTTTAATTTATCAGGTTCTTGAAAATCGCTCTTTATTTTAAATCGTTTAACACTTAGGAATGCCGGGTGGTTTTTGATACGGTAGAGAAGATTCACAACCTGGTTAAGATCCAGGCGTTCGAGTTTTATTTCTGCGATGCTTTCCACAAATCCATGAGTTCTTTTTGATTCGCCGGGTGTCAACTTTTTAACATAAGTCTGAATGGAAAGTCTGGAGAGAATGCTTTCAAGAACGGATACTAGTCCCTTGTCGCTTTCGCTCCGGCCAAGCCTTTTGGAATATGAATCCATCAATGAATTCATAGCCATAAGAGTTTCGGCCTCAACTGTGAGTTCTTTAAGGGCCAAGCGACGTGCAGACTCTTTCTTTTTTAACGCTTTAAGTGAGTCAATGGATTGAAATCCCAGCCAGATCAGAACTGCAACCAGCAGAAAAGGAGCTATTCTCTTTATACTGAATTCACGGTCCATTACAAGTTACTCCGCTTACCTGACAGGACAAGACTGAAGCGGACATTGCCTTCCACGGATGTTTTGCTGTCTGCAATCTTGACTTCTGAGTAATAGAAGCGGAGCTTTTCAGCCATAAAATTCATTGTCTCAAATGAAGGGCCGCTTCCTTTGACCACCACGGAATCTTCCGTGATTTTGATCTCATCAAGAATCAGGTTGTCTATGGCTCCTTTTGCATCGGCTAGAACCTCAAGCACATCAAGTGAATCCGTGCCGGAAAGAATAGCCAGGTTTCCTTTGATTTCCTGAATTTTTGCTTTTATCTGGTAAGAAGGGTCCACAAGTTTAGAGCCAGCCGGAAAAACCTGCTTGAAGATTTCCGCTTCGCTATCTTTATATCTGTTAATTCTTTTCTCCATGTATTGGTATCTCACTCCCCAGTTTGCTACAAGCAGAGCTATAAGTATCACCATTAAAGGCACAGTGCTGCGGAGGAGCTTTGCAGCTTCTTTATGGTGAGCTATATATTTGAGACTTCCACGTCTGAAGTTTAAACTCGGGCGGCGAAGTTCCTTGCGGACAATACCTAGACGTTCATTCTCATCAAGCTCTGGGGGGACTATAAATTCTTCCAGTGAAACAAGTTGCCGCCGACATTGGGAGATAAGGTCTGTAGATGCAATTACACGTGGCTCAAAACCTTCGGCCTTGAATGCGTTTATTAATTTGATGATTTTGGACTTTTCCATGGCACATAACAGTATCTTTTTTTTGCCTTCTTGCTCTGGAAGAACAATGTAGTCAAGGCATAGATCCTGAAGCGGCTTTCTGAAGAGCCCTTCCGCTTTTACAGGAAGAATTTTACGGATTTTATCAGGGTCGACAAGCGGCATCTCCAGAACTCTCAAACGCAAAAACGATCTTGGTAAATCAAGATATACATTTTTTGTTATACGCAAACCAGAAGGCAGTAAAAGCTTGTATGATCCATCTTGCGACTTCTCGATACGGGCGGCTTCGAAAGGTTTTCGAGTGGCAGACTTGTCCGTTATCTGTTCGATTCGGATTATGTCATCACTTTCAAACCGAAATAGTGTGAAGGCGTTCAATACTCTCTCCAGTATTTTATTCTGTACTGTTTATCCACTTGTATGACAGCGTCTACAACACGCTTTACTTCTCCTATATTCCCAGTGGATATTAGCCTGAAATGAGTACCTTTTACAATAGCCCACGGGGGTTTAGGCAGGCCGAGATCATGAAAAAGCCGATTGATACTGGCACTGGTAATTGGTGCCTCAAGGCGTTGCTTCATGATTTTGTCAGCTCGCTCTGAGGCAAGCCCTATGTCATCGAAAAGACTTGTCAGAACAGGTTCATCAGCGGCATTAAAATTTATTTTGCCGTCTCCATACAGCGTGACGTAAGGTAATACCTTCTGAACCCATTCCTGTTCGATGCCTGCAATTGAGTAGAGTTCGCTTAGTGTCCAAAGTGCGCTGTTTTTTGAGCCGTCTTCGCTGTCTCTAACCCTTGGTTCTTCATCCGGGTCGATCCAGTCTGCAATTATATCCACCATAGAGGTTGGAACATCTAAATAAGTGCAAAGGCGTCGCATCTGGTCGTATATACGCTCGTTGGTAAGGCCGTTAGGGTAGATAATGGCGTTTATGTTGAGCTTTCCGGTTTCGTCTTCTATCAGCAGGGTAATATCTCCTTCTTCGCCTGAAAAAGGCTCTGGAAATGGAAGAGTTGCCTTGCCAGGATAGCTATAACCATATCTGTTTATATTGCGCTTTGTGTAGACCATAGCAAGAGAAATTCCGGACTTAGCTAACAACGATGCTTTTTGTGAGGTAGACCAATTGTAGATTGCTGAGGTGGATACATATATGCCGAAAGCAAATTCCACGATAAACGCTGTCATAAGGGTCACGGCCAGCAGAACCACAATAAGAACAGTTCCGGACCTGGAAACAATAATGTTCGGTTTTCTGCGCCTTATTGCACTTATAAACATTACACTCATAAAATATTGCCTATTTTGGGACGAGCCACCTGTTGCACCGTTTCCAGATTATCCTCGACGCTGAAAGTAAGAGAAATTCTAAGTACAGTAGGAATGCGTTCGATGAGTTTAGAGTCCCAGGTACGGACCCACTTGCCAGATTGAAACGCTTCTATTGTGAATTCCTGAACATCTTTAATAAGGACAAGCCACAACTTTTCAGGATTCTCTGAGTATTTTCTTCTGCTTTTATCCAGAGGATCGATTTCCATTCGGAAAAGTTGCTGGTCTTTCAGTTTATAACTGACAACTCTAACACCTAACGGAGATTCCAGTGTTGCAAAGCTTATTGAGGCTGTGGAACGACCGAAGGATTCTTTATCCTCCATAATAAATTGAATCTCATCATTACCCTTTAGGTAAAAGGTGCTTTCAAGTTCACGGGCGAGCCTGTCGAGTATCAGTCGTGACTGAAATGCGTAGCGGGCGGATGTTCCAACTACCCGGGTAGCCTCTTCGGCCATAAAGAAAGACGTATACACGGCAGCTAGAATTAAAGAGCCGATAGCAAGCGATATAATAACTTCGATAAGTGTAAAACCGTGGCTATTTCTGCGGTGTGAGAAGAAAGAGATTGGGATAGGGGAACTCATTTTGGGTAGAATGCGTTTAGCCGGACTTCCTGGCCCCTGCCGGTCACAACCAGCCTGATCTCATACAAACCATCATGAACCGACTCAGACACATCGTAACTGTATTTGAAATCCTCTCCCAGGGTTCCATCTTTGCTTGAGCTTTCACTTACTCCTAGCTGAAGTTTTTCTTCAAGTGTGGCGTAGGCCAAGCTGGTAGCAATAGCAAGATCATGTTGCTGGGAGGCTACGTCGATGTGAAACTGTAATGTATAAAGAAGTGTACTCATTAGCGCTCCAACAATGCCGAGAGCTACTATTACCTCAATAAGTGTAAACCCGGATTCCTGTCCTGCCAATAAATAAATCGAACTATTCTTTGTAACCCTCATAGGTTTCTACATGAGCCGCATAAGGATAAATAATTATGCTGAACTGTAGTTTCTCTCTTTCAATGTGTATGATGGTAGGGTCTATTAAACCCTCAGATGTAAACTTCAATGTCTGGGTTCCACGATCTATTTTACCGCGGCTGGGAGTAACAATGTCCAAAAAACGCACATTATGATTGAGTCTTCCTGATCTGTTGGGTTTTCCGTCTGCAACGATAACAGTCCATGCCGAGCGCTCCAGATCAAACCTAATTTCATGTGTCTCCTTGCGAGTGACAGCCTGGTCGTTTTCATACCGAATGAGAGATGCCAATCTCATCGCCTCGCGCTTAAGCGGTTCATCTGACAGCGCCAGAAAATCAGGCATTGCTGCCATCATAACCACAGAGATTATGAACATTACAACGATAATCTCCAGAAGACTGAAACCAACCTCCATGTCTGAACATGGGAGTTTACAGCGTTGCAACAGGTTTCTACTAGCGGAGATCCCAGCTTTCGATATCAGCGTCAAATCCCTCGCCGCCTGCCACCCCGTCAGCTCCGTAGCTGATAAGATCATAGTCACCGTGTAAGCCCGGACTTATATATATAAAATCGTTGTTCCAGGGATCTCTGGGCACATTACTTGACTCAAGATATCCGCCTTCCCTGTAGTTTTCCGGGATTCTACCTATAGTTGGCTTTCTTATCAAAGCTTCCAATCCCTGCTCCGTAGATGGATAGAATCCTTGCCGGAGCTTGAAAAGCTTTAGCGCTGTCTCCAGGTTTCTGATCTGCACTTTGGCCTCGGTAACCTTAGCATCGTCTGTTGTTCCGATTATTTTGGGTCCTACAAGGGCTGCCAAAATGGCGATTATGGCAACCACCACCAGAATTTCTATGAGAGTAAAACCTCTTTTATTCATTTTGCTACTTGTCATGTAATAACCTCCTCTATGATTTTTAGAGCATCAAGACAAGCACTGTGTCTGTCCTGATTATCCACTTATTATCCATAATTATTTTATCAGTTGATTCATCCTGAATATCGGAAGCAGGATCGAAACCACTATTAAGCCCACGGCAAGGCCCATTGCGACGATCAAAGCCGGCTCGAATAGAGAGACTGCTCCCGAGACTCCTCTGTCAAACTCGCTTTCAAACGCATTGGCTGCCTTAAGAAGTATTGTATCCAGGCTGCCTGTTCGCTCACCGGTGGCTACAAGGGTTAGCAGTGATCTTGGAAAAATACCCGAATCCTTCATGGCTGAAGCGAGGCTGACACCTTCGATCACCCGGCCTGCCAGGGCATCTGTTTTAACTCGAAGATAGGAGTTTCCCATAGATTTCGAGGCGTAGCTGATAGCTCGTATAATAGGAATACCGCCTTGCAAAAGAAGCCCGAGAGTTCTTGAAAACCTGGCGATGTTAAGTTGCATAATCAGTTTTCCAAGTACAGGCAGACGAAGGAAATAGGAGTCGAAGGTTTCCTTGTTTGCCTTATAAGTTTTGAGAAATCCCCATATACTTCCTCCAATCAGGAAAAGGAGTATCCACCAATATTGCTGCATGAACTGGCTTATACCCAGAAGCCACCTGGTTAGAACTGGAAGTGTATTACCGGTATTTTCAAATATACGGGAAATTTTAGGTACGACAAAACTCATAAGAAAGGCAAGTATGCCTGCGCTGACCACCATCATAAACACAGGATATATCATTGCTGTGCGGACACGACCGCGCAAAGTAGCTGTAGATTCAAGGAAATCTGCAAGCTCCGAAAGAACCCTGTCCAGAGTACCGGATGCTTCGCCTGCCGCAACCATACCTGCATAGAATTCAGGGAAAATTTCCGGGTATGCCTCAAGAGCAGCTGAAAAACTGGTTCCAGATCTCACCTGTTCCTTAATATCTATAAGTGTCGCTCCCCAAAGTTCCTGTTCTTCCTCGGCAAGCCCGGAAAGCGCATCCACTAACGGAACACCTGCAGAAATAAGGGTTGAAAGTGTTCTTGTAATCAAGGGAAGGCGTTCGCTTTTTTTCTTGGAACCCCACCTCTTTCGACGCGCCCCTTTGGAAGTTGCCGGTTCTACGTTTACGGCAAAAATACCTTGTTGCTGAAGTTTCTCAATGGCAGTACGTCTTCCCTCGGCATCCAGTGTGCCAGAGACACTGGAACCGCTTTCCAGATACCCGTTATAACGAAATACCGGCATTTTTGGCCTGGGTTACGCGAAGTATTTCTTCAAAAGTTGTGATACCTGAGGTGACCTTTTTCATGCCGTCTTCAAACATGGTTACCATGCCCTGGGTAACAGCCTCATGTTCTATTGTCTGTACATCTGAATTAGATAGTATGTGTCGGCGTATATCAGGTGTTACCATCATGAATTCATAGAGACCGGCTCTTCCAAGATACCCTATTCCCTTACAGCGCTCACATCCTTCACCTTTAAATAATTTTTCCGGAAGGTTCGAGTCTGCAAAAAAACGAAGAAGCTCCAGTGGCGGATCTATTTCAACCTTACAGTCCGGGCAGAGCACTCTCACAAGCCTCTGTGCCAATATGGCCGAAATAGAAGAAGCTGCCAGGAACGGCTCAATGCCCATGTCCAGCAGTCGGGTTACCGCTCCTGCAGCGCTGTTTGTGTGGAGTGTGGATAACACAAGATGACCTGTCATCGAGGCATGGATAGCAATTTCAGCGGTTTCACCGTCCCGGATTTCCCCCACCATTATTACATCCGGGTCCTGCCTGAGAATCGACCTGAGCCCTGACGAAAAGGTGAGACCTATTTTGGGGGCTACCTGGATCTGGCCGATGCCCGAAAGCTGAAATTCTACAGGGTCTTCAATGGTTATTATGTTGCGTTCTTCGCTGTTTAAGTGGTTTAAGGCGGCGTATAGCGTTGTAGATTTGCCGCTGCCTGTGGGTCCAGTGACAAGCAGTATGCCGTTTGGTTCTTGGAGCACAGACTCCATTTTGGATATGTCATATATATTCATGCCGAGCTGGTCGAATCCAAGAATTCCGTGACGGCGGTCCAGAAGACGAAGAACGGCACGTTCTCCAAAAGAGGTGGGGATGACAGATACTCTCAAATCAATATCCCGCCCGCCTATTAGGATTCTGATTCTGCCGTCCTGTGCCAGCCGCTTCTCGGCTATATCCAGTGCCGCCATTATTTTAATACGGCTTACCAGAGAATCCTGCACGACTTTGGGAGGGGATAGCACGTTTCGGAGAATTCCATCAACCCGGAACCTGATTTCAAGTGTTTTTTCGTAGGGTTCTACATGTATATCGCTTGCGCGCTCTTTGACGGCTTCCAGAAGTATGGAATTAAGTAGCTTGATAATAGGACCTTCATCAGCCAGTTCCATAAGGTCGCGTGGTTTTTTCCACTCTGTGGCCAGGCTTTGCAGGTCTTCGGTCTTTAGCTCGTCTACAAGGGATTGTGCCCCGGCAGTCTCGGCCTCGCTATAAAAACGGTTGATTGCGCCTAGAATTACTCCACTTGAAGCATAAACTGCCTTGTATGAAAGATCCATTGACTCAGCCAGCTCATGCAGCGGAAGAAGACCCTCATCGCTTGCTACTGCTCCAATGAGTTCTCCTTCTTCTGCACGCATTAGAAATATGCTGTTGGCCCTGCAAAACTTAGCTGTTACGTGGGCAAGAAGGGACTCGTCCACTTGTTCGTCAAGTATTTCTGTGATGGTATTTTTTTGTTTCATTCAACTAAGAGGGATAATCAAAAACAATTTTTATTTTAGCACAGTTAAGCATATCCATATCACCCGGGATCTTTAAGCTTCATTTAAGCTTCAGGCTGTCTCTGTCTTCTGATTAATCCCTGGACTCTGTCCAGGTCTGCAAGGGCCTCGACATAATCTATAAGGGCTCTCTTTTGCCCGGCCAAAGCCCTGGCATAGCTTTCCTGGGCCTCTAGAACATAATTTGCGGTTGAGAGACCAATAGCAAATTTAGACTGCTCAGCTTCGAGTCGCTTTAGTGAGGCGAGGCTTGTTTTTTTTGTGGCATTTATGGACTTAATGGCAAGCCTTACATTTCGAACCGCCTCCCGTACGCTACGGGTTACGCTTTGGCGCAGGGATTCAGCCTCAACACGGGCTTTTTCAGCACTTGCACCAGCGCTTATATAGTTGCCCCTTGCTACACGGTTTTTAAATGGAACCTGAAAGCTCAGACCGACATTCCAACTGTAAAAAGATTCCTTACTGAAATCCCTTACAGAGCCACCGTAGTTGTCATCAAGGCCGTTAAGACCTGCTCCGGCTACAAGAGCCAGAGAAGGAAGAAGAGCAGAGCCGGCCTGGGCTTGAATGAGTCTGGCAGATTCCGCGCGAAGATCAGCCGCCTTTATGTCTCGACGATTATCCATTGCACTTTTTAAAACAGCCTCAACCATTAATTCTTCGTCACTGGAGACCGGGCTATCAGTTGGAGTATCGATAGTGACAATCGGGATAGACCAGTCTGGCATATTCATCAGCAGTTTAAGAGTATCCTCGGCATTACCTATATTTTTTTCACTGAGGATTATAGCCTCTTCACGGCGAGCCACTTCTGCCTCAGGTTGATGTATTTCTATAGGGGCAAGAACTCCTATCTCTATCTTCTGCCTGGTTTCTTCAAGAAGAGTCCTGGCCAGATGAAGAGAGAGCTTTTTTACCTCTATATTTTGAAGTGCGAAAACCAGTTCCCAGTAGGCTTTTTTGACCTGCGCAGCCAGTTCCGCAGCCTTGTCATCTACAAGATAGAAAGCTGCCTCCAGACCTTTCTGCGCAGCCCTTATTCCCCGGGTCTGCTGTTTTTTACCGCGGCCCTTAAGAAGCTGTTGAGTTAGATTTAAATAGATTGAAGATGTGTAACTGGGATTTAGTGTGGTAAAAACAGTATTTGTATTATATCGCCGGTTTTGCCATGTCAGATCCAAGGCGGTTCCTGTTTGAAAGGATTTGCCAAGCGAGGCTCTCCAATCGAGTGTTTGTTCCTTAATTGTCCCCCTGCCAAGCAGATCAGTACTACTTTCATACCTGTTCTCCTTGTCGGAAAGTCCGGCTTCAAGTGCTGTATCAAAGGCACCCTTTTCCGTTTCCAAGGCTCCTTTGGCGGATTTTGCCTGGAGGCTATTCAGGCGTAGCCCCAGATTGTTCTCCATAGCCATATTGACTGCTGCTGTCAGCGAGAGGTTCATAACCTCATCGCTTCCGGTAAAGGCCGGCACGCTTGTACAAGCCCAAAACAATCCAGCGAAAGTAGCGCTGATTATAAATGAAATTTGTCTTTGTTTCACTTTAGATGATTTTAGATAACTACTCAGATATTTAGGCGGTTTTACTCAATCGGACCAGGCAAATCCAATCCAAAGCTGAGCGCGAAAAACGCAAGTTATTTTGTGACAAGCCCTAAGAAAGAAAAACTAATCAAACTTTTTAAACCCATTAACCCAAAGACACAACAGAGTCTATGAATTCCTGGTACGTTTGGTCTTTTTCTGTAAGTTCAATGCCCATACCGTTCTTCTGCTTTAGTATGTTTAGTTTTCTTGAATACCGCACTACTCCCTTTAAAGTGCAGGAAGTTCTTTCCGAGATGTGCAGATTTATATAAACATTTACGCCAGACTGAAAGCTTTTCTGCGATCTTATGAAAAGTCCTTTATCCGAAATCCTGACAGTCATACCGGTAACTACAGAGTTATCACACTTTACATCGACCGGAAGCTTGACTATAAAGCGGATGCATTTTCTCTTTTCTATCATTGTTTAAATATAGCAGTTTTTCAGGCACATTGCCAGACCTCCAGATGCAGACCTAATGTCTATGATTTTTGGCGCTGCTTGTGCTGAGCATAAATCTAAAATATCTGATAAGTTTCAGTAAGATCCTGTTGCTACATGTTCTATGCGTATGCCGGATTTCACGAAAACCAACATGCCCAGCACGGACTTATGAGAATAAATTCTTCTAAGTAATTCCATATAACCTGACACCTGTTTCTGGTAGCCTTCCATGGCTTCTGTATGAAATTGAGTTTTATAGTCGATTACAATTAATTCCTCTTTGTCATCCAAGGCTATCACTGCATCTACAAATTTAACAGGAAACTTAGTAACGGCTTTTTTACGATCAACCGCAAGAAGTGGCAGCTCGGTAAGCACCTTGCCTTTTTGGAACAAATCAGACAGAAAAGGATCTTTAGCTACGTTTTTCAAGTCGGTTCTAAGACGTTTTCTGTGCTGGTCGTCCAGTAAATATCCGTAGCTTGCAAGCGAGGCAGAGTAAGCATGCTCTACATTCATGCCGGGATGAAAGTGTTCCATTGCAAAATGAAAGGCTTCTCCATACTTTCTGGCCAGAAGGTTTCCCGGGGAGGTTGAAGGCTCAACGTCTAGCGATCGTGAAGTCTCTGGCACCGGAAGTGGATTATCTGCTTCGCCCTCAAAGGAGGGAGGTGGCATTTCCTGCTGCTTCAGCCCGGTATCTTTCTGAAGGACGGGTAACTCATCATACTTGTCCTGATCATTATTCTGGTCAAATTTATCATCAAATACTCCTGCTTTTGGGGTATCTCCGTTTTTCTTAAGGGAGTTCATCTCACCACTTCTATATAAAACCGTGTTCTGTGTTGCCTCCAACATGTTATCCTCAACTCCTAGAGCTTTGGAGATAGTAGAAAACCAGGTAACAGCTTTTTCTCCTGAGTTTTTTTTGGACCTGGTTTTTGACGAAGTTATCATGAAGAGCCCGGTTTTAGCCCGGGTAAGAGCGACATATAGCAGATTAAGCGCATCGAGGTGTGAGTTTTCAGTTTCTACACCGTATATTTGGGCAAGATTTGATGAAAATACCAGTTCTTGTTTTGAAGGCGTCAGATGGATTCCTTCCAACTCAAAACTTTTGTTGTAGCACATCATGAAGTTCGAGCTTTTTTTGTCGAACTTAACAGCTTCGTTAATCTGTGGAAGTATAACCGCTTCAAACTCAAGCCCTTTGGCCTTGTGTACCGTAAGTACCTGGACTGCGTCAGGCTCGGAGTCTGCGGCCATGGGTACGGAATTGCCGTATTGCTCTGCTTCGTCAATAAAATCTTGCAGCCCGATACGACCTTGTCGGTTGTTTTGAGCATTACCCGGGCTATTTTGAGAAATACCGTCTGTCAACTCGATAAATTTCACAAGATTGCCACTATCCTGAAACCGGTTTCCCAGCCTAAAGGTTTTTATAATAGATACGGCCAGTTCTTTGACAGTGATAAAATCCACCCGGGCTGAGAGTTCTTTTACCCGGCTCTGCAAAGTGGAAATATCTTTATGTTGATCTTTACCAGCAATGCTTGCCATTTCCGGAAAGACCTGGGAGAAAAATTCTACAAGATAAATCTTATTTTTGGTATTGGCAAGATATTTCAGCAGCCCCATTACTGTTCTGACAGAGGAACTGCTGAAAAGCGACTCTTTCTTATCCATGGCAGCCGGTATGCCGAGCTTATAAAGGTGTTCAGCTACTTTTGCACAACCGTTGTTATTCCGCATAAGAACCGCTATTTCTCGGTATGGCACACCGAGGTTTCGAATCGATTCTATTCGGTCCGAGACAGCAGTAAGAAATTTTATTTCTGTATCGTTTTTTAAAGGGCAGGGTAGGGCCAGAAGCTCAACTATACCGGTTTCCGTGCTGTGGCTTTCCTGGGTGGTGAAGTCGTAATCAAAGATAGTGTCAGTAACATGTCTGAAAACCTTGTTTACGAAATCCACGACTGCTATAGTTGATCGATAGTTTTTCGGCAGGGAGTCGCCAATAATTCGGTCTTTGAGTTCATCTTTAACATGTTGGAAAAGTCTGCTTTCTCCGCCTCTAAACCGGTATATAGCCTGCTTTGGATCGCCCACATAAAAAAAAGAGCCCTCACTGTCAGCGGTGATTTCCATAATAATCGGTCGGAACACTGCCCATTGCACAGTGTTGGTATCTTGGAATTCATCCATCAGAAGGTGTTTAATCCGAGCATCGAGGCGATAGTAGAAAAAATCGATTCCATCGCTTCGGCTCATAATACTTTCATCGTCATATCCGACCAGAAGTTCATAGCATAGGCGCTCTACATCCGCAAATGAAAGCCGCCCACTCTGCTGCTTAATTTGATCGGCATATGCTGTGTAGCGATAAAAAAACAGAAGAAGGGCTGCTATTACAAACTCGCTTTTTAATTCTATGTATGAGTTCAGCGCCTGCCGAACCAGCATAAATGTTCTGCTCAGTTCTGAGCTATTAGGCGCTTTCTTAAAGTAATGGTATTGTTTATAGTCTGTTTCCTGAAAAGGGCTGAGCTTTAATACATCAAGTGGAGTTTCGACGTTCAGACATTTTTCGATAGAATTTTTAGCGCTTTTTGAAAGGTCAGCGGCGAGGTTTTTCATCATGGATCCGAAGTTCTGGGAGTATTTCACTGCTTGCCGGCCAGCAGTGTCAGTTTGTTCTTTTAACTGCAGAACCTTTTTTGTAGTGATTGCTTCAAGTCCGGACCTGCCTACAAAACCGCGTAAACTTACTCTCTGCTTCGAAAAATCGTCAAAATATTTTTTAAGCAATTCTTGTGGGTTGTTCTGAGTCTGGCTGAGTGAAAACAGAAAATCTTCAAGAAGTTTTGTTTCATCCTGATTTTTTAATATCTCCATGATGAAGAGATTCATTGCCTGCCTGAATATTTCTTCTTCTTCAGATTCGTTCATTATTCCAAAATCAGGTGCAACACCTGCCTCAAACGGAAATAGTCTGAGTACGGAATTGAAGAATTTATCTATAGTGGATATATGAAGGCGGGAGAATTGTTTAAGTAGTCTTGAGCGGATACTAAGGGCTGACGCCCGGCCTTTGGTCAGATCTCTTTCATCGATTAACTCTTTTTCCAGTACCACCTTAAGAGCGTCTTTAGCCTCGTTTTTAAGATCCTCACTTTCTTCATCGTATCGGAGCAGTGTGTCCAGACGTCTCATCAGGCGTTCGGCCATCTCATGGGTGGCTTTGTTTGTAAAGGTTGTACAAAGGATGTGTTCCGGGCTCACGTTTGCCATGAGCATCTTGAGAAGTCTGAGCGTCAGGGCATAGGTCTTGCCTGAACCGGCTGATGCCGAAAGCGATACGTGGGAATGAATGTTATAGCGTGGCTCTTCGACCTTCTTAAGCTCTTTGATCTCTTTTTTCATAAAGAAAATTCATAAAATCTGGAAAACACTTAAGAAATCCTTATTGTGAGATCAAAATTTGTAAGACTTTTAAGAAGAGGTGAAATCAGGTATCAGGCCCTGAATCAGGTACATGGAGTCGGTAAGAAGCACTATTCCGAAAGCGATCATCAATATGCCGCTTATAATAGTGATGTGGCGGAGATAACGCTGAATTTTAGGCATAGAGCTAAGCATTGTATTAAAAGCCAGAGAAACTATAAAAAAAGGTATAGCTAGTCCCAGAGAATAAACTGCAAGCAGTTTAATCCCGTATAAGGCAGAATTAGCAGTAGCGGCGTAGAGAAGGATCGAACCAAGAACAGGACCGATGCAGGGTGTCCATCCTGCTGCAAACGTAACACCTATTAAAAAGGCGCCTATATACCCGGCTGGTCTTCCCTGAAGGTGAATTTTTTTCTCCATTGATAGAAAACCTATCTTAAGAATACCGGTCATATATAACCCGAATATAATGATAAGCACTCCTCCCACCTGTTTGATGATCTGCTGATTATTGGCAAGCACCGATCCGATGTACGAGGAAGATGCGCCAAGCGCGATGAAGACCACCGAGAAGCCCATTATGAACACGAGAGAATTTGTTATTGTTAGCCTACGAATTCTCGCTCTGTCAGTGCCGGTTGTCAGGTCTTCAAATGAGATTCCTGTAATAAATGATATATAGGATGGTACTAGCGGGAATACGCAGGGAGAAAGAAACGAGACTATTCCTGCTACAAGGGCTATAGGATAAGAAACTTCACTCATGACATGCACACTCCGTCATATCGCCGTTTATTTTTTTTACGGCATGTTCCAGTGCTGGAAGAACCGCACTCAGATTTTCTCTTGCTGCCTTGGGGCTTCCGGGCAGGTTAATTATCAATGTGTTTTTACGAACAACAGCCACGCTTCTAGAAAGCATTGCGTGGGGTGTTTTAGAAAGGCTTGTATAGCGCATAACTTCAGCGATTCCTGGAATCTCCCGGTCGGCTACCTCTAAAGTGGCCTCTGGTGTGACGTCACGCTTTGAAAGTCCTGTTCCTCCTGTAGTTAGCACAAGCTGTATCCCCTTATCCGAAAGCTCGGTCAGACTCCTTATTATAAGCGATTTCTCATCTGGAAGTATTTTTTTATAAATAACTTCGCCCAGATCACGTACCATATCAGATACAACCTGACCGCTTTTGTCTTCCCGTTGCCCGGCTGCTCCTTTGTCGCTTAGGGTTATAACAGCTATTGTGATCATTTTTCGGGTTGCCAGACAGAGTCGCCTACAGCAAGTTTTCCGCCCTTAATAATCTTCACAAAGATACCCTCTTTCGGCATTACACAGTCTCCGGCAGTTTCATAAATAACGCAGCGGCTATGACACTCCTTGCCTATCTGACTGACTTCAGCTTCGATTTTCATTCCAAGAAAAAGCCGGGTTCCAACAGGCAGAGCCACAAGATCAATTCCTTCTGTTGTGATATTTTCAGCGAAATCGCCTGGACCCACGTCAAGTCCCATATCCTGCATTTTGCGAATGCTTTCTATAGCCAGAAGACTTACCTGACGATGCCATTTTTCAGAGGCGTGGGCATCTCCTTCAATTCCGTAGTTGGTTCTGATATCTACAGAATTAACCGGTTTTTTACGTTCGCCCTTTTTAGGGCTGACGTTAATAGAAATTACATTTGAAATCATACTTGCAGACATCTTTTGAAGTTTAAAATTATTAAGGTATTATGTCAAGAATAATGGCTTTATTAGCATGGTAAAATGAATTGGTGGGAGAACTTAAGCCTCCTGGACCTGCTCCTAACCAGGAAGCAATCTGCGCATAAAACCGGGTATCAATGAGGTTTTTCCTCTAAGGAGATGCCTGATAGCTGGTAGCGACCTCTCTGCGGCTTCCTCCCCTTTCTTGATGCATTCCTCAAAGGATTCGAAGTCCACCCAGCTGATCTCCGGCATTTCCGGGACGATAAGAGTGTCCGCTTCCTTGGCCTGGATGTTGCTAAGAGTGTACCGGGTTATAGCATTAGTTCTGCGTAGAATATCCAGAGAGTTATCGATGGAGTAATCCTGCTCCAGCTTTCTGGCCACGTCCACAGCTATGACGATATCCGCTCCAAGTTGCTTGCATGGTTTAACCGGCAACTGGTTGACCCACCCGCCGTCCACAAGAAGTCTGCCGTCGAAGTCTATTGGCGGAAATAGACCTGGAATGGCGGATGAGGCGGCTACAGCCTGTATTAAAGGACCTTCGGTGAGAACCATCTCTTCTCCGGTATTTATATTGGTACAAACTACGGCCAGTGGAATCCTTGTATCTTGTATGGATATATTATCGATAATGGAAGATATATTAAGCATGTAATTTTCGATGCTGACATAAGATTGGCGGGTAAGTGAGACGCTGTAGAATATGCTTTTTTTCAAGTATCTGGATACTGCTGAAAAAAGCCCGTCGCTTGCAGCAGCTTCGTCTGATACCTTAAGAAGTTCGAATTTTATTTTAGTGAACTTATCGCTACTTAAATATTCTCGTACCTTGTTGAGGATGGTATCTGGATCCATGTGTACGGCAAAAAGAGAGGCTATTATTGCTCCCATACTTGTGCCGACAATTATATCCGGCCTTATATCCTCTCTGAACAGGACTTTAAGTACTCCTATATGCGCAAAGCCTCTGGCTGCTCCGCCGCCCAGAACAATACCTATTTTTTTCCGTTTCATAATTTCATAACCTTACAGTAAGGATTAAGCTATTTTAAAGATAAAAGATCTATTTACCGGATACGCCGCCGGATACGATGAACGTCATCACCTTACCGCTTTCGGCATCAAGCGGGGTCACTCTGTCCTTTGGCACCAGTATTAGATTGCCTGCAAAGTTGTAGGACTGTGGCATATACACCGCTACCTGGTCAGCATGGCCCCACTCCTCCATTGATTCTCGGGTGACGAAGCCTGCTGCTTTAACACAACCATCCCCGGACAATGCTACCAGCACAGGTTTGTCGAAACTTTTTTTGTCGCCCACAAAGGCGCCGACAAGGTCTTTTATCGAAGAGTAAAGGAGTTTGATAAGAGGAAGGCGGTTAAATACTTTATCCAGCAGCCACAGTAGTCGGCGTGTAAGTATATTAGATGCCAGAAATCCTATGACTGTAACTATTGCAATAGTTACAAGAAAACCTGCGCCTGGAACTGGGAGATCAATGAAATTATCTATTTTTATGAATGCCATGTAGAAAACATAAACAGTAACGGCTACAGGTACCAGAAACAACAGCCCTTCAAAAAAATACTTGGTAAGTCTTTTCACTTTTGAATAAACCTCCCCTTAAATCAATCAAAACAACTAAACACATTCTAAACACATTAAATTTATAACATCGTCTTACGAATATAACACCTGCCTTTATTCAAGTCAAAAAAATGGAACTATTACGCCCTTAAACCCATATTTTTTCTTGACATAGATTGTCTGGAATGCTAGTTTGGTGTTAGAACTAACTTAGAAATAACCAGGTAAATAGAGCAATCACCTTAGGGCTACGGTGTTTTGAATTTTTTTGAATATTTCTAAATATTCTAAATATTCTAAAAATTCTAAAGATTTCGAATGTTTTTGAATGTTTCTGAATATCTTATAAGGGTAAGCACCCGTGTCTGCCCTGGTTAAGGAGAAAAAATGGAACTATATGTTGTTCAGTATCGTTTTGTAAGTATCTGTCATAAGTTTTTACTATTGTTGTTTTCCATTTTAATGGTGAGTTGTCCTTTGCTATTTACGTCATATGCTTCGGCTCAAGAGGCGCAGCAACAAGTTAAGGGATACAAAGAAAAAAAGATATCGGTTCTTCAAACAGGTATAAGTTTAATTAAGCATGAAATTAAACGGGATAAGGAGATTGCTTCCTCAGGAATCAGGCTTTCACGAAATATCCGGGAGCTGAGGAAAACCTTGAAAGTTAGCGTAGCCCCCAAGGAGCAGTTAATAGCTGATCTTCAATCATGGTTGCCCTCCAGATTGTCTGCCGAAATAAATGCTTTGCAGGAAACACTTGATCAGGAAAAAGAAATATCAGATGGCTTAATAACCTCCTCCAGGGTAAGAAGATTGACCCATGAGACCATTGAAAAAATGATTCCTGTAAAGGAAGGGATTTTGGCCACTTTTGAAGAGGTTTTGTCAGAATTAAAAAAGAATTCACCTTAGGTTTTTTTTTGATCATTTTTGCTACAGGATTATCAAATTTTGCCTTAAATTTTTCTTGACATGTTTATAAAAAAGTGCTAATTTTGGGGTACAAAATATAAGATGATTAGGGGGCGGCTCTTTAGAATTGAAGAGACCGCCTTTCTTTATATTGAAAGTTTTTTACTGCTATGTGGGAGACGATCATTCTTCGTAGTGGAGGTTATATATATCGCTATGTACGGCATTTTATTGCGTAGCCTGGGTTTAAGATCCCTCTGCTTGCAGCGTGGGTTTTTATTAAATACATCTCCACTTCCATAAAAATTGAGGTATAACTAAACAACATGAACAAACAGCTGCGTGTATTAACAGTTGAGGATTCAGAAGACGATGCCATGCTGCTGGTGCGTGAGTTACAACGAGGCGGTTATGATCCGTCTTTTAAACGTGTAGAGACGGAGGAAACATTCTCTCTGGCTCTAAAAAATGAAACATGGGATATCATTATTTCTGATTATTCAATGCCTGGCTTCAGTTCGCCTGCAGCGTTGGAGTTGCTGAAGAAGAGCGGTCTTGATCTGCCGTTTATTATTGTTTCCGGAAAGATCGGCGAGGACACAGCAGTTGCTGCCATGAAAGCTGGCGCCCACGATTATATCATGAAGGACAAGATGGCGCGACTCATTCCTGTGGTCGGTAGGGAGTTGAGAGAGGCAGAGGTGCGCAGGCAGAGAAAACGGGTGGAAGAGCAGTTTTTGCAGGCGCAGAAGATGGAGTCTATCGGCAGGCTGGCCGGGGGGATAGCCCATGATTTCAATAATTTATTAACAAGCATTTTGGGCTATGGACACCTGGCGCTCAGGCGCTCCAATAAGAATGATCCGTTGTATAAGGATGTAGAAGAGATGATAAAAGCTGGTGAGAGGGCTGCAACATTGACACGCCAGCTTTTGGCTTTTAGCCGCAAACAGATTCTTGAACCCAAAGTGCTGCAATTAAACGAAATTGTATCTGGAATAAACGAAATGTTAAGCCGTCTGATTGGCGAGGATATAGACCTCGTCACTGTTCTTAGCCCGGAATTAGGGCATATAAAAGCCGATTCTGGACAGATTGAACAAGTAATTATGAACCTTGTTGTCAACGCGCGCGATGCCATACTCCAGGGAGGAAGAATTATCCTACAGACAGACAATGTGTGCCTGGACGAGCAATCTGTTTTGAAACATGATGAGGATATGCCGCCTGGTTGTTACGCTATGTTAAGTGTTTCCGATACGGGTATGGGTATGTCCCGCGAGGTGATGTCTCAGATCTTTGAACCTTTTTTTACTACAAAGGAGCAGGGTAAAGGAACAGGTCTGGGACTCTCAACGGTTTACGGAATTATAAAGCAGAGTGGAGGTTTTGTTTCTGTTGAGAGTACGCTGGGTATGGGAACAAAATTTAATGTGTATCTTCCTGAAGTTGAAAAAACAGCGCCGGTTATTATGCCTGAAGAATATCCAGCTCAACCTTCCCATGGCAGCGAGACTATATTGGTGGTGGAGGATGAAGAAGGGGTTCGAAAGCTGGTCTGTAGAATTTTACAGATGCAGGGTTATAATGTCCAGGAGGCGCGTGACGGTGTCGAGGCATTGCAGATTGCTGAATATTGCAATGGACCGATTCACCTGATGTTGACCGATGTGGTGATGCCACGTATGAGCGGTTGTGAACTAGCCAAACGTCTGGTGGCACAACGTCCTAAAATGAAAGTACTTTATATGTCCGGCTACACGGAGAATGAGATTGTCCATAACAGTATCCTTGAGTTGGATACAGCATTTATTCAGAAACCATTTATGCCAAGTAAGCTGGTACGAAAGGTGCGGAATATCCTGGATGCTGAGGTTGGCTCTGCTTAAGGGACAGGCCCTAAGTTCATAAAAAATTTGTAAGTGCGAACTTTAAAAGGAATGCAAGAAAATGAACTTTGAGGACGAGCTTGCAAAGCGTGCTCAGCAGCAGGCGGCTGTAGCAGAATTAGGGCAGTGCGCTTTGGCTGATCCGCCGTTATCTGCATTGTTTGATCAATCTGTAAATATGGTTGCAGAGATCCTGGAAGTTGAATATTGCAAGGTTCTGGAACTTCTTCCTGATGGTAAGGCTTTTCTACTACGTTCTGGAGTGGGGTGGAAAGAAGGACTTGTAGGATGCGCAACTGTGGACTCAGGAACTAACTCACAAGCAGGCTATAGCTTGCTTTATGATGAGCCGGTTGTAGTGGAAGATCTTCGGTCAGAACACCGATTCAGCGGGCCGCAACTACTTCATGACCACAGAGTGATCAGCGGTATGAGTGTTCTTATTCAGGGCAAGAAGAGATCTTTTGGTGTGATGGGTACGCATACAACAAAATTTAGAATCTTCAGCACAGATGATGTGAACTTTTTCCAATCGATCGCCAACGTGCTGGCTGAGGCGATTGAGCGTAAACGGACGGAGGAGGCTTTAGCTCGCAGTAAAGCTGAATTTGAGGCAATGTTTAATTCCATGCCGGATGCTGTGATGTTTGCTGATACTAATCGCATAATTGTAAGGAACAATCCCGCACTTCATGAGATGTTCGGCTACAGCGATGAAGAGTTGGTTGGCCAGACGACAGAGATGTTATACGCGGATCCAACAGATTTTATGAAGCAGGGGCAGTTGCGCTATAGTGTGGGAGCAGAAAACGACAAAACATCGTATGAGGTATGGTATAAACGTAAAGATGGTACCGTGTTTATTTCTGAAACTATTGGCGCACAGGTTAAAGATGCAGGTGGTAAGGATATCGGTTTTATAGGTATATTTCGTGATATTACTGAGCGTAAAAATGGCGAGGAGGAACTTAAAAAACATCGCGCCCACCTGGAAAAACTGGTAACGGAACGTACGGTCGAGCTTGAGGCGGCGAATAAGGAGCTGGAATCCTTTAACTACTCGGTATCTCATGATTTGCGTGCGCCGCTTCGAGGCATTGATGGATTTAGTCAGGCATTGCTTGAAGACTACAATGATAGTTTAGATGAACAAGGTAAGGACTATCTTAAGCGTGTGCGTGCTGCTAGTCAACGTATGGGTGAGTTAATTGATGATATGCTGACTTTATCTCGTGTTACGCGCAGTGAAATGCACCATCGGGTGGTTGACCTGAGTTATCTGGCAGAGCAAATTGCCGAAGAACTAAAGATGAATAAAACTGAACATTCGGTGGAGTTTATTATCAAAAAAGGACTTTTCGCCAAAGGCGATACAGGTTTGCTTCGGGTTCTTCTGGAGAATCTGTTTGAAAACGCCTGGAAGTTCTCCGGCAAACAGCCGCAGGCATGTATAGAATTTGGCCATATTAAAAAGGAAAAAGAAGAAATCTATTTTATACGTGACAACGGAGCTGGTTTCGACATGAAATATGCGAGTAAACTTTTTGGTCCCTTTCAGCGTCTGCATGGCAATGAATTTGAGGGTACAGGCATCGGTCTGGCCACAGTGCAGCGCATTGTTCACCGTCATGGAGGCCGGGTCTGGGCTGAAGGCGAGGTAGATAAAGGTGCTGCTTTTTATTTTACGTTCCCAGAATAAAATTTGAATAATTTGAATAAAAGGTTTTGCTCAAAGTTTTTTGATATGGCTGCTTGTTTTTATCTCCTCTTATTCATACAATTACAGATATTTTTTTTTGAAAAATACAAATGAATACATTCGAACTTATTATTTTCGACCTTGATGGAACTCTTGTCGATTCCTCCGAGGATTTGACCGAAGCGCTTAATT
>VAPH01008764.1_pt1 | contig 23678 bp, 21 predicted proteins | sample 3393861 | NCBI WGS metagenome assembly VAPH01 (sample SAMN08290439, study PRJNA428436) | hydrothermal vent metagenome | isolation source: Deep-sea hydrothermal vent chimney | place: Atlantic Ocean: South-mid Altantic Ridge | reverse complement strand
AACAGCATATTGCTTTTTCCCTAAAAAACCATCACTAAATATAACTCCCATAGAAACTAATCAACTAACTTTATGGGCAGCTTAAGCATTATTCACGTTAACTTAATTTATTTCTGCAATTGAATTCCCTGCAATAAAACCACCTGTCCAGGCATTTTGAAAATTAAAACCGCCGGTAACCGCATCGATATTCAAAACCTCTCCTGCAAAGTAGAGGTTTTGATGCAATTTACTTTCAAAACGTTTAAAATTGACTTCTTTTAGATCTACACCTCCGGCAGTAACAAATTCTTCTTTAAAAGTAGTTTTGCCATAAGCCTTAAAAATGGAATTGGTGAGTTGCTCTGCCAGTTGATCTAATTGTTTGTTTGAAATAGTAGCCCAGCTTTGATTTTCTTTAATTTGGGAAGCAATTATCAATTTTTCCCACAAGCGTTTAGGAAGATCTTTATATACCGATTTTAAAATAATTTGTTTTTTAGGGTTTTCCCTTTTTAGGATATTTAATTTGGTTAAAACAGATTCTTTTGATTTTGACAACCAATCAATTTTAACTTGATATTCATAATTTTTATCAGCTAAAAACAAGGCTCCAAATGCCGATAATTTTAAAACTGCGGGCCCGCTAAGTCCCCAGTGGGTTATTAATAAAGGTCCATTAGTTTCAAATTTTGAATCTACTAAAGAAACCGTTGCATTTGGTACAGAAACTCCCGGAATAGCTACAAGGCGTTTGTCATTTATTTTAAAGGTAAATAATGAAGGAACCGGAGCAATTATATTATGACCTAAATTAGCAACTAAATCCCAAATTTTAGGATTACTTCCGGTGGTTATGAGCAATTTATCGGCAATAAATTCTTGTTTATCCGTAATTATTTTAAACTGAGACCCTGTCTTAGAAATCGATTCAACTTTTTGATTTAGCTCCACAATTACATCGGCATTTTCAGCACTTTTTGTTAAACAATCTATAATATCTTGAGAAGAATTTGACTCAGGAAAAATGCGGTTATCTGTTTCAATTTTTAATGGTACACCACGTTTTTCAAACCACTCCATTGTGTCGCCTGTCATGAATTGAAAAAACGGCCCTAGTAATTCTTTTTTACCTCGAGGGTAATATTCTACCAGCTCTTTTGGATCAAAACAAGCATGGGTTACATTGCATCTACCACCACCTGAAACTTTTACTTTTTGGAGTACCTTATTTCCTTTTTCAAGAATTATTACCTCCAGATCATGATTTGTTTCTGCAATTGTTATTGCAGCAAAATAGCCGGCAGCTCCACCACCGATAATGATAACTTTTTTCATAGAATCATATCTTGATAGATAACAACTGCTTCAAATCCTTTATTTTTAAAATACTTTGGAGTTTCTTCGTTTCCTGTAGCTATAATAAAATCACCTCCCCAGGCTCCCAAACTCTTTATTTGCCCGAAATAATCAGAAAAAAACACTTCTTGTATAGGTTTTTGTTGGACAACTGCTGAAATTATTTTTTCGTGTTCCATTAAAATTTTTTCGAAATCCAGTAAAGTCTTGCAGTGTAAAATTTCATTGGTAAGTTGTGATATTTCTTCCGCAATAGCGGAAACATTACCCTTATATTTTTTGTATTTATTGATCGCTATTTTACTGTTTTGTTTTTTATTGAGATAAATAAAATAGAGATGGTCTTTAAATTCGGGATTAAATTTAATAGTTTCAATAACAGGCTTGTTATCTTGCAATTGATACAAAATAGAGCTGTTATTTTGTGCACAAGCAATATCGTAACCACTACCCCCAAAACTATTTTTAAGTAAATCAAATGCATTTACATCAGCCCATTGTGCGATGTTGTTAATTAAGGTAGAAGAGCTGCCTAATCCCCAATTTCTTTGAAATGTAAGCTTGGTTTTAACTTGAAATCCTGTTTTTTCGTTTAAGAACTTGGGATTTAATTTTTGAGCTTGTTTTAATATTTTTTGCAAAGTTAACGAGATTTGACTTTCCTCATTTAAATTTTCAACAGTTAGATCAGGTAGTTGAAATTTAATTAAAAACCAGGTTGCATTGTTTTTATCCTTACTTTCCCAAACAAGTTCCGAATAATTTATTTTTTTAACACTTAAATCTTGTCCAAACTTTGTTGGTAATGCAAGTCCTTTTGCTCCATCAAGAATTAAATATTCTCCGGTAATTAATAATTTTCCATTACTATAATACTGTTGCATAAAATAAAATATTACAAACTAGTTTCAGTAAATATTCAGATTAAATTTTATTCTTGTTACAAATAGGTAAAAACAAAAAAGAAAGTCCACCAAAAAATAAAACCATTAAGGTTTGTGCTGTCCACATGATCCAACCAAATGCAAGAGCGGGATTTTCATTTACTCCATAAAGCGTTATTGCACTTGCAACAAAAATGGGGTAAGTACCTAATCCGCCATTTGTTAATGCCATACTTAGCCCTCCAACTACAAAACCAACAATAATAGCAGCAAAAGCCAAATTGGTAGTTTCGGGTAGTGCAAAAGTTACAACATAAAACATCAAAACATACATTAACCAAATAAAAATAGTATGAAAAATGAAATTCCATTTCCTTTTCATTTTAAAAATGCTGATAACACCTTGAATTAATCCATTAACAAATTTTTGGATTTTACTAATTATTGGATTTTTAGATTTTTCAATTAGCCTGAAAAATAAAACAGAAAGAATTAATATTCCAATAATGATGTATACCAAATAATTAGAATCGGATGATTCCTTATTAAAAAAATAAGAAGTTAATAATTCGGTTTGAAAAAAAAATGCAGTAATTATGATACTCAATAGCATAATAACATCTGCAATTCTTTCTGATACAATTGTTCCGAAAGCCTTTTCAAAAGGAATATCTTCATATTTTGAAATAGCAGTAGCTCTGGCTAATTCACCGGCACGTGGAATAATTAAATTAACCAAATATGAAACTAAAACTGCCATAATACTATTGATAAGTTTTGGTTTATAACCTAAAGGTTCAAGCAGAAATTGCCAACGATAAGCTCTTGATAAATGACTTAATATTCCAAAAAACAACGATAATAAAACCCACCAGTAATTAGCAGTTGCAAAAGATGTTTTAATAGCCTCAATATCATCCGGATTCAATTTGGAAAGTGAATACCAAATCAAAAACACTCCCAATGTAATCGGAAGTAGGGTTAAGAGTATTTTTTTTAATCTACGTTTCAAGAATTAATGAATTATCACTTTTGTTTAAATTAAAATGCGCATTTAATAACTTTATCTTCATCAAACTTTAAAGTTGGATAAGTAATGATTTTCACGCAAAGAGGTTTATTTTCCCTCAAAATTTGACTGGCAAAGTTACTTAATTTAATGCCATATTATCTATCAATCTTATAGTACCCGAAAAGGCAGCAATAAAAGCTCGGTAATTTTCACTTTCATTAATATTAATAACCGGTTTAAGGGTTTTTATATCAGCTATTTCAAAGTATTCTAATTGTAATAAATCGTCATTTTTAAATTCCATTTCAACAAAATCTTTAATATATTTAATATCCTTTTTATAGAAAAATTCTTTGCTTTTTAGCAAGGTATTATAAATTAATGGAGCTGCTTTTCGTTGTTGAGTAGTTAATCGAGCATTTCGGGAACTCATCGCTAATCCATCTTTTTCTCTAAAAATTTTACATGCAACAATTTGAATAGGGAGATTTTTAATTTCAACCAATTTTTTAATGATTTGTAATTGTTGAAAATCTTTTTCGCCAAAATATGCTTTATTCGGATTAATAATTTTGAAGAATTTATTTACAATAGTGCCAACACCTTCAAAATGCCCCTTTCTGTGTGTACCTTCCATAACTTTATCTAATCCTTGGAAATTAAAGTTATTAGCAACTATGCTAGAATTATACATTTCATCAACTCTTGGAATAAATACAAAATCACAATTTATTTCTTGTAATAACTTCAAATCCTTATCTAGAGTAACCGGGTATTTTTTTAAATCTTCTTCATTATCAAACTGAGTAGGGTTTACAAATATGCTAACAATAACAAAATCATTTTCCTTTTTTCCTTTTTTAACAATCGATAGATGTCCTTCGTGTAAAGCACCCATGGTTGGAACCAATCCTATTGAATACTTTTTATCGATAAATGATAAATCGTGTTTAAGTGATTTTACAGATTTAAAAACTTTCACTTTGCTGTAAAGATTGTTAATTGAGCTATCAAACTTAATATTTTAAATCGAATTATGCATATAATTTTGTAATTTTGCAGCAATCCAAAATAGACAGAAAAATGAAGGATAAGAGAATACTTTATATTTCATCAGAGCTAACACCTTATTTACCTGAGAATGAAGTATCAAAAATGGCGTTTGAAGTTCCTAAAGAAATGCATCATCAAGGTGCACAAATTAGAATGTTCATGCCAAGATTTGGAGTAATTAATGAGCGGAGGCATCAATTGCATGAAGTGATTCGTTTGTCGGGTATGAATTTGATTATCAACGATATGGATATGCCATTAATTATTAAGGTTGCTTCGGTTCCAAAGGAAAGAATGCAAGTTTATTTTATTGATAATGAAGAGTATTTTAAGAGAAAAGCTGTTTTTACCGATGAAGATGGTAATCTGTTTAAAGATAATGATGAAAGAGCAATATTCTTTGCAAAAGGGGTTGTAGAAACTGTTAAAAAATTGAAATGGTCTCCTGATATTATTCATATCCATGGATGGATGGCCTCTCTAGTTCCATTATATATAAGAGAATATTATAAAAATGATCCTTTGTTTACTGACAGTAAAATAGTGACTTCTGCATTTAATTATGATACCAAAGGTATTGTTAATAACGAAGTGTTAATTGCAAAACTAAAATTTGATCAAATTTCAGAGAATAAATTAGGGCCCTTGCATGAGGAAGGTGATGATATTTTTATGAAAGTTGCTATTGAAAATTCGGATGCTGTTATTAAAGGAAGTGAAGATTTAAAAGAAGAAATTTTAACGTTAATTGATAATTTAAATATACCTGTTTTAGACTACCAACCATTAGAAAGTTTTTCAGAAGCTTATTCAGAATTCTATTTAAACGAAGTACTACAATCGAATACTTAAAAAATATAAATTGTTTATGTCGAATAAAATAATAACCAGTTTTAAATATATTGGTATTGGATTTATAACTCTTTTGGGAGTTATTTCATGCGAAAAGGACCTTGAAGATATTGGTATAGATTTAGTTGGTAAAAAACCATTTAAAGTAGGAGATTCTTTAATTGAAATAATTGCATATAATGACAATGTAGATTCATCACGAGTTGATAATAATTCTAACCAAAGGCCAATATATTTGCTAGGGGTTAATCAAGATATGGATTTTGGATATTTGAAAAGTACCGTAATATCACAATTATTTTTACCTGCAACAGGAGTTGATTTTGGTGATAATGCAATAATAGACCTAGTGGTTCTGGATATTCCTTATTTTTCAACCAGAGATGGTGATCAAGATGCCATAGATCCTGAAACAGGAGATCCTATTGTGGATGAAGATAACAATCCAATACAAGTTCCTAATTTTAAATTAGATTCAATTTATGGCAATAAATCGCTTGAATATAATATCACCGTTAATGAACTAGGTACATTTTTAAACACGTTGGATCCAATTAACCCTACAAAAACCAAAACCTATTATTCAAATAGAAGTTATGAATTAAAAGATCAGATTTTTTCAGGTAATTTTACTCCTAATAGAAATGATACTGTGTTATATATAAATAGAGATCAGATTATTATTGGAGAAGATGATGAGGGTAATCCGATTCATGATATTGATACCGTAAAAGCAAATGATTTAAATCCATCTATGAAATTTAATTTAGATAATACTTTTTTTAAAGAGAGGTTTATCGACCACCAAAATCCAAGTGATTTTGATAATAATGATAATTTCGTTTCCTATTTTAGGGGTTTATATATTGATGCCAATGGGATGGATGGAGCCTTGATGAATATCCAGGCATCAGACGCAAGTGTTACAATTTATTACACCAATGATGAAATCAAAGATGAAGCTGAAAATGAAGATTTAAATAATAATGGTGTAACTGGTGAACAAGGAGTTCTTGTTAAAACCAAACAAATTATGAGATTTAATTTTGGGGGAGTCAGAACCGGGCAATTTTTTCGTGATTATGGAGGAACACCTGTTTACAATGCATTGATGAATCCTGATAAAGTTAATGGAGAACAAAAATTGTATATACAAGGTGCAGCTGGCTCTCAAGTTATTCTGGATTTATTATCTGAAGAGAATCTTGAATTTTTAAGAAATCAGAATTGGTTGATAAATGAGGCGAATTTAACGATTTACATTGATGGTGATCAATCTGAGATCCCTCAACAACTATTTTTGTATAATTATGAGTACAATTCCCTCTTAAGTGATTTGATCAGACCAAGATTTGGACCCGATATTTTTGGTGGAAAATTAGAATATGATAGCGAAGGAAACCCTGAAAGATATAAGTTTAGAATTACCAAGTATATTTCAGATGTTTTAAAGTCAACTGATCCGAATAAAATTTCAAAATTAGCCCTTAGGAATCATTTAATAACAGACTTACCGGATTTTAATTTTTTAGATACTATTGTTAGTGATTTAAACTGGATTCCAAAAGGTGTAATTTTACATGGAAATATACCAAAATCAAATGATAAAAGAATAAAACTAGAAATATTTTATTCACAAAATAATGAGTAACTTTCTCATATATGTAGTATCATGATAATTTAAGGGCTTCTCAACCCGAACAATAAATTATCAGGATATTAGTTTAAATAAAACAATAAACTCAAATAAGATAATGTGCGGAATTACTGGATATATTGGTTATCGTAACGCTTACCCGATAATCATCAATGGTTTGAAACGTCTTGAATATAGAGGTTATGACAGTGCAGGTATAATGTTGTTTGATGGGGAAGATATACAACTTTCAAAAACCAAAGGTAAAGTTTCAAATTTAGAAGAGAAAGTAAAAGACGAAATTTCTAAAAAAGGATTCATAGGTGTGGGCCATACACGTTGGGCTACACACGGAATACCGAATGATGTAAATTCACATCCTCATTTATCGCAATCAGGTAATTTAGTGATAGTGCATAATGGAATAATTGAAAATTATAGTACTTTAAAGCAGGAATTAATTAGTAGAGGTTATACCTTTAAGAGTGATACAGATACTGAAGTTCTAATAAATTTAATAGAAGAAATAAAAAATCAATATGATGTTAAACTTGGTAAAGCTGTTCAGTTGGCATTAAATCAAGTTGTTGGAGCATATGCAATTTCAGTTTTTGATAAAACTAAACCAGACGAAATAGTTGTTGCCAGACTTGGAAGCCCTATAGCAATTGGTATTGGAAAAGATTTTAAAGAATTTTTTATTGCATCTGATGCATCACCATTTATTGAATATACAAAAGATGCTATCTATCTGGAAGATGAAGAATTGGCTATTATAAAGAAAGGAAGAAAGGTAAATGTTAGAAAAATAAAGGATGATTCTTTAGTTGATGCTGATGTTCACGAATTACAATTAAATTTGGAGCAAATTGAAAAAGGAGGTTACGAACATTTTATGCTAAAAGAAATTTATGAACAACCTAGGGCAATTACTGATACTTTTAGGGGAAGACTTTTAGCAAAGGAGGGTATTATTAAAATATCGGGACTTGAAAACAACATGAAAAAATTCCTGAATGCCGAGCGAATCATAATTGTAGCTTGCGGAACTTCTTGGCATGCCGGTTTGGTAGCAGAATATACTTTTGAAGAATTTGCACGAATTCCGGTTGAAGTAGAATATGCATCTGAATTTAGATATAGGAATCCCATAATAACAGAAAAGGATATTGTGATTGCAATTTCTCAATCTGGAGAAACAGCTGATACTTTGGCAGCGATAAAGTTAGCAAGATCAAAAGGTGCATTTGTTTTTGGAGTTTGTAATGTGGTAGGATCATCTATTGCACGAGAAAATGATTCGGGTACATATACCCATGCAGGTCCTGAAATAGGTGTTGCTTCAACTAAGGCGTTTACAACTCAGATTACTATATTGACTCTTATGGCTTTGCGTTTAGCAAGAGCAAAGGGAACAATGACAAGTGCCAATTATCGTTTGCACCTACAAGAAATGGAACTCATCCCTAGAAAAGTAGAGCAATTATTAAAAATTAACGAAAAAGTTAAAGATATTGCTCGTATTTATAAGGACGCCACTAACTGTTTATATTTAGGTAGAGGTTTTAACTTTCCCGTAGCATTAGAAGGTGCTTTGAAGTTAAAGGAAATATCATATATCCATGCTGAGGGTTATCCTGCTGCGGAAATGAAACATGGCCCTATTGCTTTAATAGATGAAAAAATGCCTATCGTTGTAATCGCAACAAGTAAAGGTCATTATGATAAGGTTGTGAGTAATATTCAAGAGATCAAATCGAGAAATGGTAAAATTATTGCTGTAGTGACTGAAGGTGATAAAATAGTTAAGGAAATAGCTGATCATGTGATTGAAATTCCTGAAACAGAAGAAGCCTTTACGCCATTGTTGACTACAATTCCGTTACAATTACTATCCTATCATATTGCTGTAATGCGAAATTGTAATGTAGATCAACCTAGAAATTTGGCTAAGTCTGTAACTGTCGAGTGATGGTATAGAACAGATCAATTAATTTATTCGTTTTCCTTTTTTAAAGATTCCTTTTCTTTTGAGTTCTCCATTTTCGTTATACTCTTCATAAAGTCCATCTTCTATACCATCTTTATAGATTACTTTTCTTTTTAATTTTCCATTTTCAAAAAACATCTCAAAAAGGCCTTCTTTTTTACCATTTTTGTAAAATGTTTTAATATATGGAACACCATTTTCGTAATAAGTGAGGTATATTCCGTTTAATTGATCATTTTCATAGTTAGAAATACCTTTTAATTTACCGTTGGAATAATATCTTTCAAATACCCCTTGTCTTTTACCTTCCACATAAAAAGACTTTACCCATATGTGCCCGTTTTCATAGTATTTTTTGATAAGCCCATCATACATCCCATTTTTATAAAATCCACTACCCTCTAACTGACCATTTCTAAAATATACTTCAATCGGACCATCATATTTATTATTCTTGAAGGATGTCTTAATTTCCAATTGGCCATTTTCCCAATACTGTTCATAAGGCCCATCAAATTTATCATTTTTAAAAAAAGCTTTTCTCTTCAATTGACCATTTTCATAATACAATTCATACAAGCCATTTTTTTTACCGTCTTTTACACTGTATTTAAGTTTCTTTTGTGTATAATTCTCATATACTATACCATTTAATTTTTTACCATCGGCGAAAATAATAGAATGACCATCAACATTTCGTTGTTCAATATCAGAAACATTTACTTTATTTTGAGAGTTAGAAAGGTTGGAGAAGATCATACCTATAAACAAAAAACCAAGTATTTTATTCATCACATCATATTTTAAGATTATATCTAAAAAAGAATTTGAATAAATTTAAAATTTTGACTTTTATTGAGAGGACAATTTCTTTTTATTATCCGCAAATCTAAAAAATTTAAATCATTTGCCAAGAATCATATTCAAATATGATAAATTTTAACGTTTCAATATAAACAACAATTCGTATAAATATTTGATAATCAAAAGAATATACATAAATTAAAGAGTTATAAAATATTTATAACAAATTTAATAAACAAAACTATTTTCCATTAAACTCGTTCATTGTATTATTTATTCCGGCAAGTGCAAAAGAAATGATTGCCTTTGTAGATTTTTCTATACGTTCTGATAATTGATCGTTTTCTTCTGCATCCCAATTACCTAAAACATAATCAATTTGTTGTCCTTTTTTAAATTCTGAGCCAACTCCAAAACGCAATCGGGCATAGTTTTGTGTTTGTAATTGTTCATTTATACTGATTAATCCATTGTGTCCGCCATCACTTCCTTTGGCTTTCATCCGAATATTTCCAAAAGTTAAATTCAAATCGTCTGTAACTACCAAAGTATTTTCAAGAGGTATTTTTTCAATTTGCAGCCAATATTTCACTGCTTTCCCGCTAAGATTCATGAAGGTATTTGGTTTTAATAGAATAAAGGTTCTTCCTTTGTATTTGAATCTTGCCAGATCCCCCAGTTTTTTAGTTTCGAAAGATATTTTTTCTTTTATCGCCAATTCATTTAAAATTTTAAATCCGATATTATGTCGTGTATTAACATATTTTGCGCCAATATTACCTAAACCAACAATTAAAAATTTTTTCATATTTTTCGGATTTTTCTTTTCAGTTTGAAAAAGTGATTTTAAGGCGTTTATAAGTTTCATACTATAAAAGTATAAAAAAAGCTTCTCGAAAACGAAAAGCTTTTTTATAATAATAAATTTTGAATTTATTCAGCTGGTGGAGTTGTTCCTTTAGCACTTTCATCTGCACCTTCTTCTTTACTTTCTTCAGCACCTTCTTCAGCACTTGTTTCAGCACCTTCTTCAGCAGCCAGTACCTCACTTGCTTCCGCTTCAGCATCTAAATCATCTATAGCCATTGCCAAACGAGAAACTCTTACTTGAGCTATAACAGTATTTTCTGGATGAAGAATAGTATACTCACCATCTTTCAATTCAGTAACATAAAATTTATCACCAATATCAAGTTTTGAAATATCAACAACCATAAAATCTGGTAAATTATCTGGCAAAGCTTTTATTCTAAGCTTTCTGTTTGGGAAACGCAAGTTTCCTCCATTTACTACACCCGGTGCATTACCTTCTAATTTAACCGGAATTTCCATGGTAATTTCCTTATCTTTAAATAATTGATAAAAATCAATATGCAAGATTTTATCCGTTACCGGATGGAATTGAATATCTTGCAAAATGGCTGCGTATTTTTCACCATTGTCAAGATCAATCATTGCTGTGTATACATTAGGCGTGTACACCAATTTACTAAATGCTAATTCATTTGCTGAAAAGTGTAAAGCCTTGTCTCCTCCGTATAAAACGCAAGGAACCTTTCCAGCATTACGTAAGGCTTTGGTCGATACCTTGCCTACGCTTTCTCTTTGAGATCCTTTGATCGTAATCGATTTCATTGTTGTATTTATTTTACATTAAAAATTTGTCACTTATTGATGTATTGCTTTGAACATTATGCATAACATCAGCAAATAAAGGCGCGCAAGATACAACTTTTATCTTAGAACAACTCTGTTTTAAGGCAATAGTATCGGTAACAATTAATTCTTCTAATTTTGATTTTTCAATACGGCTATAAGCGTCGCCAGATAAGATTGCATGAGTAGTTATTGCTCTTACACTCAAGGCACCTTTTTCCATCATTATATCAGCTGCTTTTGTTAAAGTTCCCGCGGTATCAACCATATCATCAACAATAATTACATTTCTATTTTCTACATTACCTATTAATTCCATATGTGAAATTACATTTGCTTTTTTTCGTTGTTTATAACAAATAACCACTTCACTTTTCAAGAACTTTGAATAGGCATATGCTCTTTTTGAACCACCCATATCAGGAGAAGCAATTGTGATATCATTGAGTTTTAATCTTTCAATATAAGGTAAAAGAATGGTAGATGCATATAAGTGATCGACTGGAATTTCAAAGAAACCTTGAATCTGATCTGCATGTAGATCCATAGTCATTATTCGGGTTGCACCGGCAGTCTGTAACAATTTAGCAACCATCTTTGCGGCAATGGGAACTCTGGGCTTATCCTTTCTATCTTGTCTAGCCCATCCAAAATAGGGCATTACAGCAGTTATATGTCTGGCAGAGGCACGTTTTGCAGCATCTATCATTAATAACATTTCCATCAAATTGTCATTAGGAGGAATTGTTGAGCCAATTAAAAATATTCTGCGACCTCTTATAGATTCTTCAAAAGACACTTGAAATTCTCCATCGCTAAATATATTCTTTCTTACTTTACCGAGCTCTGCTCCATAATGATCAACAATTTTCTTAGCCAATTCAACACTTTGTGAAGAAGCAAAAATTTTTGGTTCAAGATTTCTGGAATTCATAAAGTTGTGTTATTTAGGATGTTGATAATGGTTAATTTTTTTGCAAAATTAATTAATTATTTCAATTGTGAATAGAATTTTGTTAAAGATTTTATGATAAATTTCAATAATGTAATATGCAAATAAAAGCATTGATAAATACAAAGTTATTTTGAGCAAATAGTTTATATTTGCACACCAAAATTATATCATTTTTTTGTCGACAGACAGGTGCAAATAGTTCAAAATTAAATTTTTGAACAGAGCAAAATTTAAGCCTTGATGCCTGCCTGCCGTTAGGCAGGGCGGAATTGGTAGACCTGTCTGCCGACAGGCAGGCGCGCAAAGATTCAAAATCCGGTTCTATTAGGGGGTTAAGGTTTTATTAAGAACGAAATAGTGAATATGTATTTTGTTTATGCAATATCGAGTAAAACACATAATTATATTTATGTTGGAATGACAAAAGATATTGAATTACGATTAAAAAGGCATAATGACGGTAGAGAAAGAACTACAAAATTATACAAACCCTTTGAATTGATTTATTCAGAAGATTGTAAGACAAGGCCAGAAGCAAGAGTTCGGGAGAAATATTGGAAATCTGGAATTGGAAAGGAGAAACATAGAAAAATAAGAGACTCTCTAATTTAAGCCTTGGTGGCGGAATTGGTAGACGCGCTGGATTCAAAATCCAGTGATTGCAAGATCGTGTGGGTTCGATTCCCACCCAAGGTACAGTACAAAGAGTTTAACACTTTGAATATTTTAGTGTTAAACTCTTTCTTTTGATAGCACTCTTCTAAAGCAACATCTAAAAACAATTACATTTTAAAAATTAATAAAAACAGTTAATTTTAAATTGAGAAAGAACAGTGCTTTTGAAATTTTAGAATACATAATAGCACTTTATTTATTTTATTAGAAGACTAATATACACTTATTTTATTTTAGATTTTATCAAGATAAAAATTATATAATTGCAAATAATTATGGCTAAATTTATACTCAGCAAATCATACTTAAACAGTAAAGTAATATTTCGAATTAGATAAAAAAATGAATGATTTTTGGAATAATAGTTACAGAGATACTGAATGGGCATATGGCGAAGAGCCCAATGCATATTTTAAAAAACAACTTTCAAAATACAGAGCCGGAAAAATTTTATTGCCTGCTGAAGGGGAAGGACGAAATGCTATTTTTGCAGCCAAATTAGGTTGGGAAGTTTTTGCATTTGACCTAAGCAAAGAAGGGAAATTAAAAGCAGAAAATCTTGCAAAAAAAAATAATGTTCAAATTAATTATCAGGTTGGAGGGTTAAGGGAGATTGAATACAATGAAAATTATTTTGATTGCATTGCACTTATCTATGCTCATTTTCCGGCTGATGTCAAATCAGCTTATCACCATATTCTTGATAAATATTTGCAGAAAGATGGAATTGTTATTTTTGAAGCATTTAGCAAATCCCATTTGAAATTTAATTCCATTAATGAAAAAGCAGGTGGACCGAAAGATATTAATACACTATTTTCAAAAGATGAAATCAGTAAGGATTTTAGCAGCTATGAAACCATTGAACTTGTAGAAAAGGAAGTGACTTTGCATGAAGGATTATATCATAACGGTAGAAGTTCTGTAATAAGGTTTTTGGGCAAGAAAATATAAACTTTTATTGATAAGAAGATTATTTAGTTCGAAATTTCATGCTTTTAACAAATAGAAAGCTGGTCTAAATCATTCATTTTTAGTTGTTATTTGAGAAAGGATCAAAAAAAGTATTGGTATCACCATAAAATATGAGCTGATCTATTACCTTTTGAAGATGTAACTGATTTTTTACAATAACTTTCACATGTACATTTAGATTTCCGATAATACGATGTTCCTGTACCACTTTCTGTGTATAAATTTATAGAAAATTTGTTTTTAAGTTGACAAAAACCATTGTTAATAGCTAAAAATTAATAATTTAGCAATCAATTTTAGTTAAATTTAACCTCAGCGAAATATAGCCTGAACCATAAACTAAAATTTTACTAAGGCGGTATTCCTTACAAAACTTTAATATAAAAATCAAATCTATTAAAAGTATGGAGTCTTTTGATGTTGTCATTATCGGAGCAGGTCCCGGTGGTCTAAAATGTGCTGAATCTTTAGGAAATAGTAAATTCAAAGTTTTAGTTCTTGAAAAAAATAAAGAAATCGGACCTAAAGTTTGCGCAGGAGGAATAACTTATAAGGACATCAAATATTTAAATATACCAAATAGCCTGATTGATTTTCAGTATGATAAAATAAAATTACATGTTAATAGCACATGTTCTATAATTAAGCATAAGGATAATTTTGTATATACAATTGACAGAAAAAATTTAGGCCAATGGCAGCTTAAAAAATTGGAGCAATACAAAAATATTGAAATTAGAAAAAATTCAAAAGTATCGAGAATCGAAAAACAATACATCCTTGTTTCTGAAAAAAAAATATCTTATAAGTTTCTGGTTGGAGCTGATGGCTCAACATCTATTGTAAAAAGATACTTGGGAATTAAATCTAAAGAAATTGGTATTGGAATACAATATAGAATACCAACAAAAAAATATAAAGAACTAGAGATTTTTTTCGATTCAAAATTATTTGCTTCCTGGTATGCCTGGATATTTCCACATAAAAATTATGTGTCTATTGGTTGTGGAGGTTCTTCAAGAGGTCTTTCTTCAAAAGAATTGAAAACTAATTTTAAAATATGGCTTGATAAAAACAAAATTGATATTTCAAAAGCAAAATATGAAGCATTTATGTTGGTTTCTGATTACCAGGGACACCAATTTGAAAATATTTATTTAATTGGAGATGCAGGAGGGTTTGTTTCAGGATTAACCGGTGAAGGAATATATCCCGCATTAGTGTCGGGTGAAGAAATCAGCAAAATTATTCTTAATCCAAATTACAAATCGAAGAAAATCGAAGATTTATTAAAATCGAAGAAAAAGCATAATAAATACATGAATTTATTGATTAAAAGTGGTAAATTTAGAACTGCTGTATTTTATTTTGGATTGCTGTTATTAAAGACACCATATTATCGAAAAAAAGCGATAAATTTATAGCTATATAAGTGAAACAATTTCTGATCCTCTTTTTAAGTTTCGAACGAAAATATTATTTTAGTAAAACACTTAAACCAAAAATAAATAACTTATTATTCTAACGCAAGTTAGTTAGGAGTTAAACCCACAGAAGATAGAGATAATGTTTTATAAATTCCAACAACTAATTTTATTCTTTATACTTTTATCAACACTTGCCGTAAAGAGCCAAATATACCCTGCTTATGGATCTGAAATGGACGTAACCATTAATGGATTATCTTTTGATGCTATGGAACCATTTATATCTCCGGATGGGAATTACCTTTTTTTTAACAATCTAAATGATGGAGTTAATACAAAACTTTATTATGCCACAAAAGTAAATGATTTAACATTTAATTTTGTTGGAGAGCTAAATGGAACTAACCAAACTACACCTCCTCACCTTGACGCTGTTCCTGATTTAGATTCATTTGGGAATTTTTATTGGACTTCGACAAGGAATTACCCTTTAGAATTGGATAATTTATTTCATGGAGCTTTTAATATTGGGGATGTAAGTAATATTGGGCGGGTGCGTGGTGATTTTAATAAAAATATTCCGGGATGGTTAATAATGGATCACGGAATTAGTTTTGATGGACAATTTCTATACTACAACAATGCAAGATTTGACGGTATTTGTCAGGGTCCATGTGAAACTGAAATAGGAATTGCTCAAAAAATAGACAATTCAACTTTTAATAAAATTTCAAATTCAGATAATATTTTACAAAATATCAACAATACAAATTATATATATTACGCACCATGTATAAGTAGTGATAATTTAGAATTGTATTATACAAGATATTTGAAAGGCGCAATTACAGGAAGCACTCTATTTGAAATTTGTGTGGCAGTTAGAGATACACCTACTGATATTTTTTCAGTTCCGAAGGTTTTGTTTTCAGAATTGATCTCAGATTTGATTGAAGCTCCTACCATAACTACCGACAATCAAATTATTTATTATCATAAAAAAATTATTGGTTCACATAAAATAGTTATGAGATATAGAGATAATCCTTTGGGAATTGAAGATTCAACTCAAGATAAATTGTTATTCTCAATCTTTCCTAATCCTTCAAGTGATATAATAATTATTGAATTTCGAGGGACTTCTGAGGTGTATGATTATTCAATAGTTGATATTTTAGGACAAGCTGTAAGAAATAAGCAAAACATTTCTGATAAAAAATATGAAATTAATATAGAAAACTTAACTAGTGGGATATATTTAATTCAATTGCATATTAATACCAAGTTAGTCAAGACGATAAAATTTATTAAGTATTAAAAATGAACATGAACCAATATAAAAATATAAACCTATGTTACTTGACAACTACACGAAAAAACACTATTTTTAAATTGCTGATTGTATTAGGGGATCTAATATATTTTAAAATAATGAAATCAATACCAACCTGATAAGGATAACCCTATAAGTTATACATGTTAACAAAACGAACAGATATAAAATTGAAATGGAAAGAAAAAAACATTGGGAATCAGTTTATAAAAAAAATGAGCCAGATCAGTTAAGTTGGTCACAAGAAATTCCGAAAACTTCCCTTGATTTTATTAACTCATTTGATTTGGATAAAACCTCAGAAATTATAGACATTGGTGGCGGTGATAGTAAACTTGTTGATTATTTACTGGAAGAGGGATATGTAAATATAACTGTATTAGATATTTCTGCCAAATCTCTTGATAGAGCAAAAAAACGCTTAGGCAATAAGGCGGATAAAATAAATTGGATTGTTAGCGACATTACCGAATTTGAACCTGAATCAAATTTTGACATTTGGCACGATAGAGCAACATTTCATTTTTTGACAACTGCAGATCAGATTTCAAAATATCTGAATACTGCAAGAAAATCAGTTAATGGTTATCTAACAATTGGCACATTTTCAGAGAACGGGCCAAAAAAATGCAGTGGTCTTGATATAAAACAATACAGTGAAGAAAGTCTGACTAAAGAACTCAAGAACGGATTCGATAAAATTCGATGTATTAAAGAAGATCATACAACACCATTTAATACAAAACAGAATTTTTTATTTTGTAGTTTTAAAAGAAATAGGAACTGATAAAAGAAATGCCTGTCATAAAAACAAAAACAAAAACAAAAAACAAGTACGTTTGTATTCTAATGTAAAATCAATATTTGACCATTACCATCTTAAAAATTATTTGACCAATAAGTATTTCTATCCTTTATTTGTAATATGTATGAATAATCAGGAATATATTCACATTTTAGATAATATTGTATATTCTTACTTAGTAAATGGGGTAAAATTAAATAATCTAACTTTTAAAATGTATAGTAATTTAGCAGTAATAAGAATGTAACAGTATCTTTTATCTTAACATGAAATTATATGAATCCTTTTTTTCAACAAATAATTATTAAAACTATAAAACGACGGAATAGTAAAAAGAATAAACAGGCTAATGATATAGAACTATCAAACGAAGTAAGTAAATTTAAAATTAATATTACTCATATTATCAGTGATTCTGTATTTATCATAATTGGTATTATTTCGGCTGGTTTCGGATTAAAAGGATTTTTACTTCCAAATTCGTTTATTGATGGTGGAGTAACAGGTATTTCTTTATTAGCATCAGAAATAAGCGGCGTATCATTATCCATTCTTATTGTAGTTATCAATTTACCATTTCTTATCCTGGGATTTTCGCAAATTGGAAAACAATTTGCTTTTAAAAGTATAATTGCAATAATTGGACTTGCATTAGTTATTTACTTTATTCCCTATCACCCAATTACAACAGATAAATTACTAATTGCGGTTTTTGGTGGTTTTTTCTTAGGGGCAGGAATTGGATTAGCAATTCGAGGAGGAGCTGTACTAGATGGCACCGAAGTTTTAGCAATTTATTTGAGTAAAAAAACCGGACTTACAATTGGTGATGTAATATTAATATTCAACATTATTATATTCTCATTCGGAGCATACATTTTATCAATTGAAATTGCTTTATACGCAATTCTAACCTATTTGGCAGCTTCAAAAACTGTAGATTTTGTAATTGAAGGAATTGAAGAATACACCGGAGTAACCATTATTTCTGATAGTAGTGAAAAAATAAGATTAATGATTACTGAAAAATTAAGGAGAGGAGTTACTATTTATTCAGGGAAAGGTGGTTACGGGAAGAAAGGGGATAGTTTAAAGAAAATTGATATTATTTATACTGTAATTACAAGACTTGAAATCGCAAGATTGCGAAAAGAAATTGATAAAATTGACTCTGATGCATTTATCGTAATGAATAGTATAAAAGATACAAAAGGAGGAATTATAAAGAGACGACCATTAGAAAAGTAATAAGCAGGCATTCAAACACACTTATGCATCAATACTGTGGGATGCATTTATCAGAATTAAAACCTGCAAACAAATTTGTAAAATTTATTAACTTAAGATTGAAAATTTAATCAAAAAGAATTCCTCGAGGATAGTTCGTTTCAAGAATTTTTTTATTTATTGTTCAAAATATTGCTTCAACTGTATTAGATAAACAAGTTCTATTAATACTAAAGATATAAAGATTCAATTTTGATCTGATTTTTTATAGATTAACGATAGATCTAAATATCAAGACAAGAATTTAGTATAAAATCATATACAAATCCTTGAAAAATACAAAAAAAAGAGCTTTCGTATATATTTTTTTTATAGGGGTAGTTTTAGTACTTTTGCTGCGTTTTAAAATTTAATAAATTAATAATAATAAATATGGAAAGTTTAATTTACTTATTCCCACTTGCAGGAGTTATTGGTCTGTTGTTTATGGTTATAAAATCTTCATGGGTAACAAAACAAGAAGTAGGAACCGAAAAAATGGCAATTATAGCAAAGCACATTGCCGATGGCGCCCTGGCATTTCTAAAAGCAGAATACAAAGTACTTTCTGTTTTTGTAATTGCGGTTGCAGTTTTGTTGGTTTTTAAAGGAAATTCAGAAGAAAATTCAACAGGTTTAGTAGCTTTATCTTTTGTAGTTGGAGCCTTTATGTCTGCATTGGCTGGTTTTATCGGTATGAGAATAGCAACTAAGGCAAATGTAAGAACAACAAATGCTGCACGCACATCTTTGAATAAAGCATTAGAAATAGCTTTTTCTGGTGGTGCTGTTATGGGTATAGGAGTTGTATCATTAGGTGTTATTGGATTGAGCGTTTTATTTTTATTTTATAGTAAATTATATGGTGTTGATGATGAAAATGGATTATTAACCGTATTAAATATAATCTCAGGATTCTCTTTAGGTGCTTCATCTATTGCATTGTTTGCCAGAGTAGGCGGTGGTATTTATACCAAGGCAGCCGATGTTGGTGCCGACCTTGTAGGGAAAGTAGAAGCCGGTATACCTGAAGATCACCCTTTAAATCCAGCTACGATAGCTGATAATGTTGGTGATAATGTAGGAGATGTTGCCGGTATGGGAGCCGATTTATTTGAATCGTTTGTAGGTTCAATCATTGCAACAATGGTATTGGGTGCTGTTTTCTTTAATTTAGATGCTTTCGCAGAATTTAAATTAGGGGCAGTTTTATTACCACTTTCACTTGCTGCTACAGGCATTATCACGTCAATTATAGGTACATTCTTTGTAAAAGTTAAAGAAGGAGGAAATCCTCAAACTGCCTTAAATATTGGTGAATATTTATCATCAGCAATTATGGTAGTTGCTTCTTATTTTTTAATTACTGCTTTCTTGCCCGAAAGCTGGCACTATAACGGTATAGATTTTACTTCAATGGGTGTATTTTGGGCTACTATTGTTGGACTTGTTGCCGGATTGGGTGTAGGGATGATTACCGAATATTATACTGGAACAGGTACCAAACCCGTTACTGGAATTGTTAAACAATCTGCTACCGGTGCTGCTACAAATATTATTGCCGGTTTGGGTGTTGGTATGATGTCAACTGCTATTCCAATTCTTTTAATTGCAACAGCCATTATTTTATCTTTTCATTTTGCCGGATTATATGGTATAGCGATTGCTGCAGTAGGGATGTTAGCAAATACAGGTATACAGTTAGCAGTTGATGCTTATGGTCCTGTTTCTGATAATGCAGGGGGTATTGCTGAAATGGCCGAATTACCAAAAGAAGTTAGAGAAAGAACCGATAAATTAGATGCTGTTGGTAATACTACCGCTGCAATTGGTAAAGGTTTTGCAATTGCTTCAGCAGCACTTACAGCCTTGGCATTGTTTGCAGCATTTATGCAACAAGCAAATATTGGTTCTATTGATATTTCTAAATCAGTTGTAATGGCAGGTTTATTTGTTGGTGGTATGTTACCATTTGTTTTCTCAGCACTTGCAATGGGAGCGGTTGGAAGAGCTGCAATGGCTATGATTGAAGAGGTTCGTCGTCAATTTAAAGATATTCCCGAATTAAAAGCAGCATTAGAAGTAATGAGGAAATACGATTCTGATATGTCAAAAGCTTCAGAAGAAGACAGAAAAATATTTGACGCTGCTGATGGTGTTGCCGAATATGATAAATGTGTTGATATTTCAACAAAAGCTTCTATTAAAGAAATGGTATTACCTGGAATTTTGGCAATTGTAACTCCTGTTCTTGTAGGCTTTGTCGGAGGCGCTGAAATGTTGGGAGGTTTATTGGCCGGAGTAACAGTAACAGGTGTTTTAATGGCGATTTTTCAATCAAATGCAGGTGGCGCATGGGATAATGCTAAAAAAATGATTGAAGAAGGAGTTACGGTTGACGGTAAAAAGTATGGTAAAGGCTCTGATCTTCATAAAGCAGCAGTTGTTGGTGATACGGTTGGAGATCCATTTAAAGATACTTCGGGTCCGTCATTAAATATCTTATTAAAATTAATGTCGGTTGTTGCCTTAGTAATTGCTCCTAGTATTGCATTGGATATAAATAAATTAGAGGCACATAACCAAGAAACTATTGAATTACATGAAAATTTAACTCCATCAAAAGAAGTAAAAAAAATAATAAAAGTTGAAGTTAAAGAGAATGGAGAAAAAACAGCAACAGTTACTACAACCACAATTGAAAATGGAGAGGAAAAAGTGGAAACAAAAACTTTTGAAGGAGAAGAGGTTGATAAATTAATGGAGAAGCATAAAGAATAACAGATATTGAATAGTATTCAAAAATTTAAGACTCCCAATCAATTGGGAGTTTTTTTATAGGTAAAATTCAATTATTATTCCTTCTGGGAATTCTTCATTAAAAAAGTTACCTTTGATTTTTTAATATTGTGTAATGCGAAAAATTGCAATTTTATTTCTTTTTTTTACCTCATTTTTAAAAGCTCAAAACGACAGTACTTTTGTTGATAATAAGTATTTGGAAGACCAGCTTTATATAAATTTAACTTATATAAAATTATTAGAACTCCCAAAGCAAATTTCACAAACAGGCCTTTCTTTTGGATTGGGTCTGGGGTTTATTAAAGACCTGCCTCTTAATAAACAGAGAAATATTGGATTTGGTATAGGGTTGGGATATGGATTAAATAATTATTATTTCAATGTTAAAGAAGACATTATAGATCCGGAAAATCCCGATTCGTCTGTGTTGAAAAGTAATAAGATAGTTTTGCATACAGTTGAAATGCCAATCGAATTTAGAATACGTACCTCAACTGCTCAAAAGTATAGTTTTTGGAGAATTTACCCGGGTTTTAAAATGGCATATGTATTTTCAACGAATACTAATTTAAAACAAAGGGAAGATTTTGATGTGGAAGATGTTATTGATTTTAATACATTTATTTATGGTTTAACGCTATCAACAGGATACAATAAATGGAATTTTCATATTTATTATGGTTTAAATGAACTATTTACTAACTCGATAAATAATACGAACAACTTTGCTATACGAGATTTGCGTCTTGGATTAATATTTTACATACTTTGATACATCTGAAAACTTATTAATTGAGCCATTATTCCAATTAAAAAGCCAATATATACCTCTCTATTCATGTGAGCTTTTAATTTTATTCTTGAAACTGCTATCAATCCTGATAAAACAAACAAAACAGCAATTAGAAAATTAAAATTTAATTGATATTCAAAGCTCATAACAATAACCAATCCAACAATTCCACCAATGCCTAAAGTGTGCAAACTTGATTTTATATTAAGACCGAAGAGTAAATATGTAATGAACAATGCAAGTGCTACTCCATAAAAGGAAAATGCCAGTAGGTCAACAATTTGAAATTTTAGCAACATTTTACCAATTAAAAAAGATAATACTATAAAAAAAAGAATTGGAAATTTTCTTTCTTCTATACTTTTTAAATAATAGTCTTTGATTAAATTCATTTTCTTTAAAAAAAGCAATAAAAAAATCGGTAAAATATAAGTACTTACAAAAATAACAAGCAGGATAATGTATTCTTGTTTTTTAATAAAATGTTTGGGACTTAAAAATAAAAATAAAAATGTACCAATAAATGAAAACAATATAGGATGAAAAATAATAGATAAAAATTTATAGAATAGCATATTATTAGGATGTATTTCAATAGTAATAAAATTAATATTATTAATAATCAGAGTGTTTTATGAAATTAGCCAATTATAACATTGTGCAAACTTATAGAATTTTCTTTCTTAACCTAGCAACCGGAATATCCAACTGTTCACGGTATTTTGCTATAGTTCTTCTGGCTATTAAATAACCTTTTTCTTTTAATAAAGTGGACAGTTTTTCGTCTGTAAGAGGTTTCTTTTTATCTTCTTTTTCAATTACAGTTTGTAAGATTTTTTTAATTTCTCGTGTAGATATATCTTCACCTTGATCATTTTTCATGGATTCAGAGAAAAACTCTTTAATCAATTTAGTTCCATAAGGTGTATCTACATATTTACTGTTTGCTACTCGGGAAACTGTAGAAACATCCATATTTATTTCATCAGCTATATCCTTTAAAATCATTGGTTTTAATTTGCGTTCATCACCCGATAAAAGAAACTCTTTTTGATATTGCATTATAGCATTCATAGTTAGCATTAGAGTTTGTTGGCGTTGTTTTATTGCATCAATAAACCATTTTGCCGCATCTAATTTTTGTTTGATAAACAAAACAGCATCTTTTTGTGATTTGGATTTGTCCTTTGATTCTGAATAGCCCTTAAGCATATTATCATATTCTCTTGAAATATGCAAGTCAGGAGCATTTCTTGCATTCAAACTTAATTCTAAATTTCCGTCGTTAATCCTAATAGTAAAATCGGGTACTATATGTTGAATTATTGTTGTGTTACCTGAAAAGGAACCACCGGGTTTTGGATTGAGTTTTTCAATTTCCTGGATTGCTCTTTTTAGATCTTCCTCTGAAATATTAAATTT
>VAPH01000775.1_pt1 | contig 23689 bp, 23 predicted proteins | sample 3393861 | NCBI WGS metagenome assembly VAPH01 (sample SAMN08290439, study PRJNA428436) | hydrothermal vent metagenome | isolation source: Deep-sea hydrothermal vent chimney | place: Atlantic Ocean: South-mid Altantic Ridge | reverse complement strand
TTGTATCTACTTAAATAATTGTTTAGTTTGCTTATGTAATCATTTTCACTAATTTTTGTTCTTGCAGGAATCGTTAACGCGATAAGAACTCCTGCAATAGTGGCGTGAACTCCTGAAAAAATAAAGGCTATCCAAACGCCTATGAAACCAACAAGGGCATAAAAAATTGTTCTGCGTACTCCAACAAAATTGGCAATGATTAACACACCCAGAAAGAAAGCCGCATAAAGTAATTCATTAAAGTCAATGGTTTCTGTATAGAAAACAGCAATCACTACAATAGCACCCAGATCATCGGCAATAGCAAGAGCGGTAAGGAAAATTTTGAGGTTAAGTGGTACACGATTACCGAGCATTGCTAACAGACCAAGAGCGAAGGCTATATCGGTAGCCATGGGTATTCCCCAACCCTCTAAATAATCAGGATAATTAAGAGTTACAAAAGCATAAAACAAAGCTGGAATTAACATTCCGCCAACGGCAGCAGCTATCGGCATAGAAGCTTTTTTTATAGAGGAAAGTTCACCTCCCATTACTTCTCTTTTAATCTCCAGCCCAAGAACGAAAAAAAACAAAGCCATTAAACCATCATTTATCCAATGGTGTAAAGAGGCGATCATGTTGAGGTCACCCCAGATAAAACCAACTTTTATCTCATGCCAAATATAATTATAGGACTCGTAGAATGATGAATTTGCCCAAATCAGTGCAGCGATTGTAGCAATAATTAACAATACGCCACCATAGGCTTCTTCATTGATAAAACGTGAAATTTTAAAGGAGTTTAATGGTTTGTCTTTCATGGTTAGTTGGTTTGATCACATTATGTATTCGTTATTTACACTTTTAATTGGATCGGGAATCTCTTTTTCTTTTAATGATTCCAAAAGATTTATTTCAATGGTTCTTGTAATTTGATCCAATGAAATACCGGAAGGCGTAGGTTCAAAAGGGTTTAATATTGCTAGTCCAGTTTTATGGGTAACAAGAAATACATATCCTACAAAAATACCGACAGGTATTGCCCAGATTCCTATTTGATCTGTTGACACAAATGTAACACTTAAAACTAGAAACCAGATAAACAGGCGTGTGTAGAATACATAAGTTGGTGGAAATACAGTATTTTTTATTCGTTCAGACATACCCATTTCATCACAAAAATTGACAAGCATTCTGTTCATTTCTATAAACCTAAATCCATCGATCCAACCCTTTTTATTTAAATACTCCAAATCTTTTGATTGGTGATTTAAAATTGCATTATGTGTATTCAATTCCAATTCAACATTCTCGAATTCCTTAGGATTTAGGAATTTTTTATATTCTTTATGATTTTCTCCTCTAAGATTATCTTTAAGCGCATAAAGAAATGCTATATGTCGATATATGGACCTTCTTCTTAGTTGGATTAATTCATTTTTATCTTCCGGAATATTAGCTGAAGTATTATAAATGATCTGCCTTGCCCAAGTTCTTGAATCATTTACAAGTGCTCCCCAAATTTTTCTGGCTTCCCACCAACGATCATATGCCTGGTTATTATTAAACCCTATAAAAAAAGCAAGTGCCGGACCTAGTATGGCAGGAATGATTTCTGGAAATTCAATAAACTTTTTTAAAATATAGATATCGAAAAGGTAGGCCAGAATTGAAATTAGAACAAGAAGTGATAAATTTTTCCATGTACCGATAATAATTCTGGTTAATCTAATTTGTGTAGTAATTATCATAATGGATATATTTCTTTATTAGAAATTGAATAAATAACTAGTAGTCATATCAAATGTAATAATTATGAAATTAAATGGTGGGGTAAAATACACTTTAAATGATTGCACAATAATATCAGTGCAAAAAAAAGCCTGTATTTTAATTACAGGCAAAATTGTTTCATATAGGTAGCTAAACCAACATGGTTACAGGATTTTCAATAAAGCCTTTTAAGGTTTCTAAAAATAGGGAACCCGTTACACCATCAACAGTTCGATGATCGCAGGCCAATGTCAATTTCATTGTATTTCCTACAACTATATTTCCATCCTTCACAATAGGTTTTTGAACAATTGCTCCAACCGATAAAATAGCTGAATTAGGTTGATTTATTATTGAAGTAAAATCGGTTATACCAAACATGCCTAAATTAGAAACGGTAAAAGTACTCCCTTCCATTTCATCCAATGCTAATTTTTTATCTCTGGCTCTTTTTGCATAATCTTTTACCTGAGCACCTATTTGTGTCAAACTTTGTTCGTTGGCAAATCTTAAAACAGGTACTAATAATCCGTCGTCAATTCCTACGGCAACGCCAATATGAACATGGTGGTTTATACGTATCTTATCATCAAACCATTGAGAGTTAACCTGAGGATGTTGTTTTAGTGCCATTGCCGTTGCTTTTACAACCATGTCATTAAATGATATTTTGGTGTCAGGTACAGAATTGTACTGTTCTCTGAATGCAATGGCATTGTCCATATTAAATTCAACATTCAAGTAGTAGTGAGGCGCAGTAAATTTTGATTCGCCCAATCTTCGTGCAATCACTTTACGTATTTGTGAATTCTTTATTTCTTCAAAACTCTCTTTTCCTAACGGAACAAATGGTGCTGCAGAACCGGAAATGCCCGGAGCAGAATAATTTTCAATATCTCTTTTTATAATTCTTCCGTTATCACCGGTTCCTTGAATGTGTTGTAAATTAATATTTTTTTCTTCAGCCAATTTTTTGGCCAATGGAGATGCAACAATTCTTCCACTTGAATTAACAGGTTTTGTTATTCCAGTAGAAACTTTTTCTGCTTTCTTTGCCGAATCAGATACTACTATTTTATTGGGTTCTGTTTCTTTTTCCTCCACAGAATTTACAGTATTAAGACTTGCACTTTTTAGAGATTCAACAATTTTACTAACATCTGTTCCTTTTTTACCAATGATGGCCAAGACAGCATCAACATTTGCTGATTCTCCTTCTTGTACACCAATATATAATAGGGTTCCCTCGTGGAACGATTCAAACTCCATGGTTGCTTTATCTGTTTCAATTTCCGCTAGAATATCACCTTCCTCTATTGAATCACCAATTTTCTTTAACCAGGTAGCAACGGTTCCTTCCGTCATGGTATCACTTAATTTGGGCATGGTAATAATCTCAATACCCTCAGGAATATCTACTGAATTGTTTTTATTTTCTGTTTCCACTTCTTTTATTTCTTTAGTATCACTTTCCTTTTTTGTTTCAGATATTGTATTATTTTCTTTTAAAAGTGCCTTAAAATCTTCACCATCTTTTCCTACAATGGCCAACAGCTTATCAACTTCTGCCGTTTCCCCTTCTTGAATTCCAATATAAAGAAGAGTTCCTTCGTAAAAAGATTCAAATTCCATTGTTGCTTTATCCGTTTCAATTTCGGCCAGAATATCTCCTTCCTCAATTTTATCACCAACTTTTTTAAGCCATTTGGCTACAACTCCTTCTGTCATAGTATCGCTTAGTCGGGGCATGGTTATTATTTCAGCCATATTTTATATTTTATTTTGTAATATTTAATATAATCTATACAAAAACTTATAATCTATGTTTTAAAAAAGGATAATTTTCCTGTTCGTAAACCATATCATACATTTGTTGAATCTCCGGATATGGTGATTCATCGGCAAATTTTTCACATGCTAACACCTTAGCTTTTACATCATCATTAATGGCTGTAATTTGTTTTTCAGATAAGTATTTATTATCTCTTATAACCTTTAAAACCTGTGTGATCGGATCTATTTTTTTATATTCGGCAACTTCTGCTTTGGTACGATATTTCTGAGCATCACTCATTGAATGACCTCTGTATCTATAGGTTTTCATTTCTAAAAAATACGGACCTTTTCCGCTACGAGCGTGTTTGATGGCTTTATCCATAGCCTCGGCAACAGCAACAGGATTCATACCATCAACCGGTTCACAGGGCATTTCATAAGCCAAGCCAAGTTTCCAGATATCAGTATGATTTGCGGTTCTTTCAACAGAAGTACCCATGGCATAACCATTATTTTCAACAATAAATACAACCGGCAATTTCCAGGACATAGCCATGTTAAAGGTTTCGTGCAAAGAGCCTTGTCTGGCAGCTCCATCACCAAAATAGGTAAGGGTTACCGCTTTTCTGTCAAAATATTTATCTGCAAAAGCAATACCGGCACCTAAAGGTATCTGTCCGCCAACAATTCCATGACCGCCATAAAATCCTTTTTCTTTTGAAAAAATATGCATCGAGCCACCCATTCCTTGAGACGTTCCGGTAACTTTACCATATAGTTCAGCCATAACTTTTTTAGGATCTACTCCCATTCCTATGGGTTGAACGTGATTTCTGTAGGCTGTAATTATTTTATCTTTCGACAGATCCATGGCGTGTAGTGCTCCGGCTAACACAGCTTCCTGACCATTGTACAAATGCAAAAAACCTCTTACCTTTTGCTGGATATAAACCGCTGCTAATTTATCCTCAAATTTTCTCCAAAAAAGCATGTCTTTGTACCAATCGATATAGGTTTGTTTGGTTATTTTTTTCATTTTTTAGTTACATTTTTAAGAAATGCAAAAATACAATTTCTAAATTATCTTATTTGTAAAATACAAAAATTTATTAGTGAAACTCTATTTTTAAAAGCCCAAAGATCGTAATAAAAATAGTAAGTTGAACTAATTCCGCTTTTTTCAGCGGAATCTTTGGTTAACACTTCAACTTCTGAATCAAATTCTTTAAAAACGACTTAGGGTTTTAGCACCTTCTTATTCATCCATGTAATCTTCGATTGGATTACAAGAACATATTAAATGTCTGTCTCCGTATGCTTCATTAACACGTCTAACAGTTGGCCAAAATTTGTTTTCAGCAATAAAGTCTAATGCAAAGGCTGCATCTTTTCTTGAATAGGAATAATTCCATTCATCATCAGTCAACATGGCCTGAGTATGGGGTGCATTTTTTAATACAGAATCTCCATTATCAAAAGCATTAATTTCTTTTTTAATTTGAATTAGAGCATCAGCAAATTTATCAATTTCTTCTTGATTTTCACTTTCGGTAGGTTCTATCATTAATGTACCTGCTACCGGAAAAGAAACAGTTGGAGCATGAAAACCAAAGTCCATCAATCTTTTTGCAATATCGGTTATTTCGATCCCTTTTTGTTTAAATTCTCTAAAATCGACAATCATTTCATGTGCTGCAAAACCTTTTTCACCGGCATATAATATTTTATAATGCTTTTCTAATCGTGCCTTTAAATAATTAGCATTTAAAATTGCTGTTTTAGTTGATTCTGTCAAACCCCTGGCACCTAGCATTTTAATATAACTATAGGATATCAGGTCAACGAGAGCCGATCCGAACGGTGCAGAAGATATTGCAGTAATGGCATTTTTACCTCCGGTTTTTACAATCGGATTTGACGGTAAAAATTCGACCAAATGTTGTGCAACACAAATAGGGCCAACACCCGGGCCACCGCCTCCATGCGGTATTGCAAAGGTTTTATGTAAATTTAAATGGCACACATCGGCACCAATTCTTGCCGGATTTGTCAGGCCAACTTGAGCATTCATATTGGCACCATCCATATAGACCTGACCGCCATTTTCATGTATAATTTTGGTTATTTCACGTATCGCTGATTCAAACACACCGTGGGTAGATGGGTAAGTTACCATTAATGCTGCAAGATTATCTTTGTGCTTTATTGCCTTTTCTCTTAAATCTTCGACATCAATATTTCCCGATTCAGATGTTTTGGTCACAATTACCTTCATACCCGCCATAACTGCTGAAGCAGGATTAGTTCCGTGTGCAGAAGCCGGGATCAAACATATATCACGGTGTTCTTCATTATTTGATGCATGAAAGGCTCTAATAACCATTAATCCGGCGTATTCACCTTGTGCACCTGAATTTGGTTGCAAAGAAGTTGCGGCAAATCCGGTAATAACATTTAATTGCTCTTCCAACTCATTTAACATTTCATGATAACCCTGAGCCTGATTAACAGGAACAAAAGGATGAATAGAATTCCAGTTGCTCATACTTAATGGAAGCATTTCAGTTGCAGCATTTAATTTCATCGTGCATGAACCTAATGAGATCATTGAATCGGCTAATGAAATATCCTTGCGCTCTAACCTCTTGATATAGCGCATCATTTCGGTTTCAGAATGGTAGCTGTGAAAAACCTCATTCGTTAAAAAATTGGAAGTTCGTTGTAATTTTTTTGAAATAGACAGGCTAACAGGACAGTCTATAATTTTATGAGAATATAAATTTTCGGCTTGTGATAGTATGCTTATAATTTGCTCTACATCACCCAGAGTAGTATTTTCATGGATTGAAATTCCAATAGTATTTTCATCAATATATAAAAAATTCACTTCATTTTCTTCAGCTAAAACTTTTACTTTTTCAGCACTCGTAACATTTATTTTTAAAGTATCAAAAAAGTTATCATTATACTGTGTTAAACCAAGTTTTAAAAGTGCATTATCTAAAATATTAGTAAGCGAATGAATTTGACGTGCAATGTATTTTATTCCATCTCCTCCATGATATACAGCATACATTCCCGCCATTACGGCCAGTAAAACTTGCGCTGTACAAATGTTTGAAGTAGCTCTTTCACGTTTGATATGTTGCTCACGAGTTTGCAATGCCATGCGCAAAGCACGATTTCCATCCATGTCAATGGTAACTCCAATAATTCTTCCAGGAATCAATCGTTTATAGTCATCATGAGTTGCAAAATATCCGGCATGAGGTCCGCCAAAACCTAATGGTATACCCAATCTTTGGGTAGTTCCTACAGCGACATCTGCACCCATCTCAGCAGGAGACTTTAAGATAGATAAACTCAAAATATCGGCCGCAACTACTACTTTAACATCGGTATTATGTGCTCTTTCTATAAATTCAGTATAGTCATAAATCTTACCATGTTTTGCGGGGTATTGTACAATAGCACCAAAAAATTCATCGTTGAGGTCTGTTTTTTCATGATCCCCAAAAACTAATTCTATCCCTAATGGAGTAGAACGGGTTTTTAAAATATCTATAGTTTGCGGCAATACTTCATTTGAGACAAAAAACCGGACTGAATTGGCTTTCTTTTGAGGTCTGTTTCTACCATTGTATAACATGATCATTGCTTCTGCGGCAGCTGTACCTTCATCTAAAAGTGAAGAATTTGCAAGGGGTAATCCTGTTAGATCAGTGATCACCGTTTGAAAATTTAATAAAGCTTCTAATCTTCCCTGAGATATCTCTGCCTGATAGGGTGTGTACGATGTATACCAGCTTGGGTTTTCAAAAATATTTCTTTGAATAACTGCCGGCAGGGTTGTAGCATGGTATCCTAAACCAATATATGTTTTGTAGAGTTTGTTCTTAGCACCTAATTTTTGAATATGAGAAGCAAATTCATTTTCATTTAATGCTTCGGGTAAATTCAAAGTATTTTTCAACAAGATATCATCTGGTATAGTATTGTAAATTAACTCATCCATAGATTTGACACCTATTGTTTTTAACATGTCTTGCACCTGGTTTTTTCTTGGACCGAGGTGCCGCAGAACGAAAGAATCTGTTTGCATAATGTAATTTAATTTCAGGTTTACAAAAATACTTAATTTTAATGAATTGAATTATATTAAGGAAACTTTTAAATGAAGGAATAAAATCTTTATTTTTATAGAAAAACAAATTACAAATGTCAATTTTAAAACGGGTTTTCGAATTTTATATACATAGTAATATTCACGTGTCGATTGCAGTTTTCTCCTTAACAAAAATTACTCTTTTAGAGTTTGGGATTTACGAAAATACTATCCCACTTTTTGTTTTATTTGCAACGGTTGTATCGTACAATTTTATCCGATTTTATCGAATCGATGAAATTCATCAATTAGCAGCTGACTGGATAAGATCAAATAGAACAGGATTGATCTTGTTATTGTTTATTGGACTTTTTGTTTTAACTGTTTTATTATTTAAAATAAAGTTCGAAGATCTATTATTATTAACCCCTTTTTTATTGGCAACACTTTTTTATGTAATTCCTTTTTCAAGAAAAAAGAAAAATTTAAGGAGCATAGCCAGTTTAAAACTTTTTTTAATTGCTTTTACCTGGGCCGGAATTACAGTATTATTTCCATTAGCACATCATGATATAAATTTTTCAAACCATATATGGGTATTATTTATACAACGATTTTTGATAATAATTGGCATTACAATTCCTTTTGATATAAGAGATGTCAATATTGATACACCCGAAATTAAAACTTTACCACAAACCATTGGAATAAAGAATTCAAAATACGTGGGGTCAATTGCTTTATTACTTTTTTTTGTGCTGGAATTTTTTCATGATTCACATGATGAGAATACAAGGATAGTTACTTTTATTATTGCAGTTTTATCTTTATTGTTTTTGGTTTTCGCGAAAAAAGATCAAAAAAAATATTACAGTAGTTTTTGGGTTGAAGGTGTACCGATTTTTTGGTACTTATTATTTTTTTTATTGGTAGTGAGGTAAATGATTTGGGTATTAAGATGAATATTCTGGCTGAGATTAAATATTTTATGACTATTAATGTAAATTAACGCCATTTTAAACTAAAAAAAACTTTCAATTTTTGAAGGTTTTTTTTAGTTTGTATTTTGCTTATTTGATAAATAGAAATAAACCAATCAATTCCGCTATAGCGAAATTTGTAAGCCCGCCAGCAAGTTAGATTTGATTTAAGATATGTATTTTGACATTTTCTTTTTTTCTTCTTCAGCGAGTTGTAAATCAATTAATATTCTTCCGCTGTGTTCATCGGTAATAATTTTTTTACGAGCCGCTATTTCAACTTGGCGTTGTGGAGGAATAGTAAAGAAAGAACCACCAGATGCTCCTCTTTCGATAGTTACAACCGCTAATCCGTTGTGCACATTAGTTCTTATTTTATGATATGCTTTCAATAGTCTTTCATCTATTAGTTTTCCGAAATCTTTAGATTTTTTATTCAATAAAGTTTCTTCTTTTTCAGTTTCTTCCAAAATTGAATTTAGTTCTGATTGCTTATGCTTTAAATGAATTTCTTTATCTTTAATTCTTTCTTTAGCAACTACAATAATTTCATTTTTTTGTGCAATTTTAACTTCAAATTCTTTGATGTGTTTTTCGGCTAATTGAATTTCAAGTTCTTGGTATTCAATTTCTTTAGATATAGAATCAAATTCTCTGTTGTTACGAACATTCTTCTGTTGTTCTGTATATTTTTTAGACAAAGCATTTGCCTCTTCTATATTATTTCTTTTGTTTGCAATAGCCGTTTCCAGATTTTCAATATCTGTACTAAAATTGTTTAGTCTTGTTTGTAAACCTTCAACTTCATCTTCTAAATCTTTAACTTCAAGTGGTAATTCACCTCTGGTATTTTTTATTTCATCAATTCTTGAATCGATGAGTTGTAAGTCATATAAAGCTCTTAATTTGTCTTCAACGGTAACCTCTTTCTTTTTTGCCATCTCTAAATATAGTTGATAGGATTTGTATTATTTTCTGATAAAATGATCGTGCCTTCCGGCAAAGCAGGTGCAAAATTAGTGAATTTTTTTGTAAGATAATCCATCAAAAGATTTTTTGTGAATTGTTCACTTTCATAATGACCAATATCTACTAAAACTATCTGGTTTTCAGCCTTATAAAAATCATGATATTTTAAATCGGCTGTAATAAATATATCAGCCCCGGCTCTTTTTGCGTGATCGATAGCGAAACTACCTGATCCGCCCAATACGGCAACCTTCTTAATTTTTTTATTTCCGGTGTTAGAATGACGGATGGCTTGCAAATGAAATTTATCTTTTAGCAATTTAAAAAAATCATCGATATCCATTTCTTCCAATAATTCACCTACCATACCCATGCCTATATTTTGATGCACATTGTCTAAACTAATAATTTCGTAGGCAACTTCTTCATATGGGTGATTTTTGAATAATGATTTCAATAAGTTTTTCTCAAGATGTTTTTCAAAAATAACATTTATACATATCTCTTTTTCAGTTTGTAAAATTCCTTTTTCACCGATTATTGGATTAGAATTTTCATTTCCGCAATATGTCCCTTCCCCAATAATATTAAAACTGCAATGATCATAATTACCTATATTACCTGCCCCTGCATCAAATAGAGAATTCCTTAATTTTTCAGCATTTTTTTGTGGTACATAGGTAGTTAATTTTTTAATATTTCCTTTTTGCGGAATCAGGTTATGGTAATTTATCAAACCCAATACTTCACACATTTTGGCAGATACTCCATAAAATGAATTGTCTAAGGCTGTATGCATTGCATAAATTGCAATATTGTTCTTTATTGCTTTGATCACAACTCTCTCAACATAATTAGTGCCATTTAATTTTTTTAAGCCACCAAAAATAATAGGGTGAAAACTTACAATTAAATTGCAATTTTTAAAAATGGCTTCATCTACTGTTTTTTCTAAAGTATCTAAAGTGATCAATACACCACTAACCTGAGTTTGGTAATCTCCTACTAATAGTCCTACATTGTCAAAATCTTCGGCATAATCCAATGGTGCCAGTTTTTCAATATAATCGGTGATTTGCTGTATAATCATTTATTTGGATTCTTTATTAATATTGGACTTTAATTTATTTATTTTATTTTATCTAAAAATGCCGTAACAGCTTTCCAGTATTCTTTATTGTCGAAACTACTTTCCCATAGTGCTTTGGAACCATGTTTTCCGCTTTGATTGGGTAGAAAAAAACTTTTTTCACTTGTAAGCGAATCGTATATTCCATTCCATTGCTTTTGTTCATTTTTGGCTGAAGTAATGAATACCGGACTTTTAATACCAACTGCAAAAGATTTGATTTTTTTTTCCATTAATTTCAAAGTATTCCCCGGGTGAAAAGGAAAGAACACCATCAATTCCGTCAGGATATTTATCGGCTAAATAAAATACCAAAGCAGCTGAATAAGAACTTCCCCAAACTATTATTTTTTTAGCCTTCATCTCATCTTTTACATATAAATATGCAGCTTCAAGATCGGGTATTGCATCAATGTATTCAGTTGATTTTTTTAATTTCTTCGCTTCTTTATTTGTTTTATTGATAATACCATTCACCTCTTTACCAGATCTTTGGTCAACTGCCAAACAGTTAAATCCTAATTTGTTTAATTTCGGAGCAATTTCTCGATATTCACCTCTGCTATAACCTGCCTGATGAAATAATATAATAAACGGCGCATCAGAGTCAGAAATTAAATATTGATCAGCAGTTATTTTTACTCCATCCTCTGCAGTAAAATGAATAGTTTCACTTTTGTATTTATTTTTTTTCTGCGCATAAGTAAACTGAACAATTAAAATACAAATAAATATTCCTATTAAACGTTTCATATTATTGATTTTAAATTAAAAAAAATAAAGTTAATGATATTTTTATTTATACGCTTAATTCAATTATAATGATTTCAAATCATTAATAATTTACATTGATCTCATTGATTTTTTTGAAAATAATTTTAATTTGTGATTTTTAGTTTCCTTATTATTTTCACTATTTGAAAAAATCCTTAGATTTTTCCCAATGAATATCCATTTCAGTCAGGGACATTTCTGAGAGTTGTTTACCTTCTTTAGCCACTTCTTTTTCAAGGAATTGAAATCGTTTGATAAATTTTTTATTGGTTCTTTCTAAAGCACTTTCGGGGTCTACTTTAATAAATCGCGCATAGTTGATCAAAGAAAAAAGAACATCACCAAATTCTGATTCAATTTTTTTTGTGTTTTTAAGATTGACTTCTTCTTTCAGTTCTTCAATTTCCTCTTGTACTTTTTCAAAAACCTCTTCGGGTTTTTCCCAATCAAAACCTGAACAAGCCGCCTTATCTTGAATCCTGCTTGCTTTTACCATTGCAGGTAATGATCTGGGAACTCCCTCTAAAATTGATTTTTTCCCTTCTTTCAATTTTAATTTTTCCCAATTTTTGGCAACTTCTTCTTCGGTTTCAGCTTTTATAACCTGACCCGAATTTTCTGGATCACCAAAAACATGAGGATGACGGTGGATTAGTTTTTTATTGATACCATTTATCACATCAGCAATATCAAAATCCTTGGTCTCAGCTGAAATTTTTGCATAAAAAACAATATGTAAAAGAAGATCACCCAATTCTTTTTTTATCTCTGTTAAGTCATTATCGAGAACAGCATCGCCCAATTCATAAGTTTCTTCTATTGTAAGGTGCCTGAGAGATTGCATGGTTTGTTTGCGATCCCATGGGCATTTTTCCCTGATCTCATCCATAATGTCCAATAATTTCCCAAATGCTTGAAGTTGTTGTTCGCGAGTGTTCATCAATTGTTTCTTATTAAAAGATTCGGGGATTTTGCTTTAAAATCTATCATAGAATTATAAAGCACAAACACAAAACTTGTTAATCTACTTTTTTTTTTCTTCTTTTTTTTCTTCAATTTCTTTTAAACTTGAAAAATCAAATCCCGAATCAATTAAAGAATTATACCAATGAATTATTTTTTTAATATTGGAAGCATATACTCTTTCATCATCGTAATTTGGTAAGACCTCACTAAAATATTCCAACAGATCTTCCTTTTTAGATTTATGGTCAATGGCTTTTTTCCCCGCTTCTTTTTTGTGGATGTTTATGAACACATCTCTTAAAGGTACTTCTTCTTCTTCGGTATAAATGGCAATATCACTCAATGCGCTGATATTGTGTAAAGCATTGATTGGCAGTCTTTTTTTATCAAGAAGTGATTCAACAATAATTCTGCCTTTTGCTTGTGATTTAATTTCGAATAGTCCCGGTTTACCTGAAATCGCTACAATTTTTTCAATTTTCATAATTTAAATTTATCTAATGTCTTATATTTAAAGTCCTAAGTTTACTGTCAGCTTTTATCAATTAATTTATATTCTTTCCTGTTCATTTTGATTTTGGGAATTTCATTCTGTAGGCAACTTCTACTTTTCCTTTTGAAATATTTTCTAATTTATTTTTTAATAATCTCTTTTTTAATGATGAGAGTTTGTCAGTAAATAAAACGCCTTCCACATGATCGTATTCATGTAAAAAAATACGCGCAGCCATACCGTTCAAGATTTCTTTTTTGTTCTTGAAATTTTCGTCTAAATATTCAATAGTTATTGTTTCTTTACGAGTTATATCCTCATTTATATTCGGAATACTTAAACAGCCTTCATTAAAAATCCAATCATCACCTTCTTGTTTTGTAATTTTAACATTGATAAATACCTGATTAAAATCTTTCAAAAAGTTTCTTTCATCTTCATCTAATTCATCATCTTCGGCAAAAGGTGACGCATCAATTATGAACAAGCGAATTGTTTTTCCAACTTGAGGAGCTGCCAAACCAACACCTTGTGCATTTTTCATGGTCTCTCTCATATTTTCAATCAATTCTGATAAATTTGGAAAATCTTTATCAATTTCTTTCCCCATTTTTCTAAGAACAGGGTCTCCATAAGCAACAATTGGTAATATCATATTTTGTTAATTTTTGTTGTACAGATAACTCTGTAAAATAATGGTTGCACTAATTTCATCAAGTAATCCTTTATTTTGTCTTTGTTTTTTCTTTAAACCACTATCAATCATTGTTTGAAAAGCCATTTTTGAGGTAAAACGTTCATCCACTCTTTGAATAGGTATATTTGAAAATTTCTTTTCCAATTTTTTAATAAACGGACCAATATATTTTTCGCTTTCTGAAGGGGTATTATTCATCTGTTTTGGTTCACCTATCAAAAACAATTCTACATTTTCTTTCTTTAAATACTCTTCCAAAAAATCTAATAAATGCTCTGTTGCAACAGTAGTTAATCCTGAAGCAATTATTTGTAAATCATCGGTAACTGCAATACCGGTTCTTTTTTTACCAAAATCCAATGCCAAAATTTGCGCCATTTCTATTTTTAGAATTTTTGCAAATTTACCTAATTTTTTAAATAAAAGAATATAAAAAAAAGAAGGATTTTATTATTTGTCCTTTTTATATTTGCAGCTTAATTAAATGATATGGATAATTTAAGACTAACTATTGAAAGGGCCTGGCAAGATAAAGAATTATTAAAAGATTCAAATGTACAGGAAACTATTAGAAAGGTTATTAATTTGTTAGATAATGGTAACATAAGAGTTGCAGAACCTGTGGGAAACAGTTGGCAGGTGAATGAATGGATAAAAAAAGCGGTAGTAATGTATTTTCCGATTCAAAAAATGGAGACTTCAGAAGTGGGAATATTTGAATACCACGATAAAATTCCTCTAAAAAAAGGATATAAGGAAAAAGGTATTCGCGTGGTACCGAATGCAGTGGCACGTTATGGGTCATATATTTCAAAAGGCACAATTTTAATGCCTTGTTATGTGAATATTGGAGCTTATGTTGATTCAGGAACTATGGTTGACACCTGGGCTACAGTTGGAAGTTGTGCTCAAATTGGTAAAAATGTTCATTTAAGTGGTGGTGTAGGAATTGGTGGAGTTTTAGAACCATTGCAGGCTGCTCCTGTTATAATAGAAGATAATGTTTTTGTGGGCTCCAGATGTATTGTAGTTGAAGGAGTAAGAGTTGAGAAAGAAGCAGTTTTAGGTGCTAATGTTGTATTGACAGCTTCGACTAAAATTATTGATGTTACCGGTGATAATCCTGTCGAATTAAAAGGATTGGTTCCATCACGATCAGTAGTTATACCCGGTAGTTATACCAAAGAATTTAAGGCAGGAAATTATAATGTACCTTGTGCGTTAATTATAGGTAAACGAAAGGAAAGCACAAATAAAAAAACATCGTTAAATGATGCTTTGCGTGAATATGATCTTTCAGTATGATTTTTTTGTATAAAATGGAAATTAGCTATAGGATGGAAATAAATGACGAAAATAAACAAGGTGCAAAATAAGATTACAGCGATAATACCAACTTTAAATGAAGCAAAAAATATTGAAGATGCGATTAACACCGTTGATTTTGCTGATGAGATCATTGTAATTGATTCCTATAGCAGTGATAATACTGTTGAAATTGCTGAAAAGAATAATGTAAGAGTAATTCAACGCAAGTTTGATAATTTTTCCAGTCAAAAAAAATATGCAATTAGTAAGGCAAAATACGAATGGATCTACATTTTGGATGCTGACGAAAGAGTCCCCGCAAAATTGCGAATAGAAATCTTAAAGGCAATGGAAAGCCCTGCAGACATAGTTGGATTTTATGTTTATAGAACATTTTATTTTCTGAAAAAAAAAATAAATTACGGTGGCTGGCAATCTGATAAAGTTATTAGATTGTTTAGAAAAGACAAATGTGAGTACAATGATAATTTAGTTCACGAAACTATTAATTTTCAGGGTAAAATTACATTTTTAAAAAATAAAATAGATCATTATTCTTACCGTAGCTATAATCATTATTTAAGTAAATTAAATCACTATGCTTCTTTACAGGCGGAAGAGCTGTTTAAAAATAACAAGAGAGTAAATATTTTTCATATTACCTTAAAACCAGCTTTTCGGTTTTTTGTTCATTTTATTATACGTCGAGGGTTCTTGGATGGGTTTCCGGGATTTGTTTTGGCAACACAACACGCGTTTGGTGTTCTAACAAGGTACCTTAAGTTAAGGTTCTTGTATGAAAATAAAAAATAAAGATCTATTGTCATTTTTAATTTGTAATGAAAAACGAAATAAATAAATCATTAGAAGTACTAAAAAAAGGAGGAGTTATTATTTACCCTACTGATACTATTTGGGGAATAGGCTGTGATGCTACAAATGAAAAAGCCATTGAAAAAGTTTATCAAATAAAAGAACGATCAGAAAGTAAAAGTTTAATTATTTTAGTAGATAGTTGGAAAATGTTAGAGCAATATGTTGGCCAGATCCCTAACAAAGTAAGTTGTATACTTAAAGGTTCAACCAAACCAACAAGCGTAATTTATGATCATTCAAAAGGCCTGGCTAAAAATGTTATTGCTAATGATGGCACTGTGGCTATAAGGATTATAAAAGATATTTTTTGCCAAGAGTTAATCAAAAAATTTAACAAACCAATAGTTTCAACTTCTGCTAATTATACTGGAATTAAAGCTCCACAGAATTTTTCTGATATCGAAAGATCTCTCTTGGAAAAGGCAGATTATATAGTTAATTTGCATCGTGAAAAAAAGCAAGGTGTAGCTTCACAGATCGTGAAAGTTGATAAAGAAGGTAAAATAGTGTTCCTTAGAAAGTAATTGTTTATGCAAGAACAAAAATTTAAATCTGCTATAGATACCACTGTATTTGATATTGTAGCTTCCGCTGCGGCGGAATTACAACTAGAAACCTATGTAATAGGTGGTTATGTCAGAGATTTTATATTAAAAAAAGGAAAATCAAAAGATATTGATCTGGTTGCAATTGGAAGCGGTATTGAATTAGCGAAGAAAGTTGCCTTGCTTTTACCCGGCAATCACAAAGTACAAATATTTAAAACCTATGGAACAGCCATGTTGCGTACAAAAGGTATTGAATTAGAATTTGTAGGAGCTAGAAAAGAATCGTATAAAGAAAATAATCGAAATCCGGAGGTAGAACCCGGTACATTGAAGGATGATCAGAATCGAAGAGATTTTACGATCAATGCTTTGGCCATTAGTTTAAATAAAAGAAATTACGGTCAGTTGTTAGATCCATTTAATGGTTTGGAGGATTTAAAAAATAAAATTCTTAAAACACCATTAAGTCCTGATATCACCTACAGTGATGATCCTTTAAGAATGATGCGTGCCATTCGATTTTCAAGCCAGTTGAATTTTACGATTGAAGAGAATTCATTAACTGCAATTTCAAGAAATTCAGAAAGAATTAAGATTATCACCATTGAAAGAATTGTTGATGAAATGCACAAAATATTAATGAGTGACAAACCTTCGGTAGGTTTAAAATTATTGCATCAAACCGACCTTTTACCTTACATTTTACCGGAGCTTTCCGATCTATATGGAGTGGATCAAATAAAAGGTCAGAAACATAAAGACAATTTTTACCATACTTTGCAGGTAGTTGATAATATTGCTAAAACCACTAATAATTTATGGTTACGATGGGCTGCTCTTTTACATGATATAGGTAAAGCTCCTACAAAAAAGTTTGACAAAAAAATTGGATGGACATTCCATGGACATGAATATGTAGGATCTAAAATGATAAAAAATATATTTATCCGTTTGAAAATGCCTTTGAATGAAAAATTGAGATATGTACAAAAAATTGTAATGATGAGCTCGAGGCCCGTAATTTTAGCAGATAATGTAACCGACTCAGCGGTACGCAGATTAATTTTCGATGTAGGGGAAGATATTGATGATTTAATGACTCATTGTGAAGCAGATATTACAACGAAAAATTCTGCAAAAGAAAAACAATTTCAAGATAATTTTAAATTAGTCAGAAAAAAAATAATGGAAGTTGAAGAACGCGATAGAGTTCGTAATTTTCAACCACCAATTACCGGTGAAGTAATCATGAAAAAATTTAACCTAAAACCCTGTCGTGAAATTGGCATTATTAAAGATGCTATAAAAGAGGCAATTTTAGATGGTGAAATTGCTAACGATTATGATGAGGCTTATGATTTTATGATAAAAAAAGCTAATAAATTGGGATTGTAAAATAGAAATACTGCTATGTAATTTTCTCGCAGATTTCGCTAATATTCTTGACGTATATCTTTTTTAAAAAACAAGAATAATCCGGGTTGCCTGCTGGTAGTCAGGGTTGTGTGCAAAAACCTAATAGATAATATTCTCGCAGATTTCGCATACATAAAAAAGGTCTTTGAAAAACCGGTTTACTCTAAAATATTTCGTGAGATTACAAGCTTTTGAATTTCAGAAGTCCCCTCTCCAATTGTACATAGTTTGGCATCACGATAAAATTTTTCAACCGGATAATCTTTTGTATAGCCATAACCTCCATGAATTTGCACAGCGTCATTGGCTATTCTTACACAAACCTCTGATGCGTATAATTTTGCCATGGCCCCAATGGTAACAACCTTTTCACCTTTATTTTTAGCATGGGCAGCCTTGTGAAGTAATAACTCTGAAGCTTCAATTTCGGTTGCCATATCGGCGAGTTTGAATGATATTCCTTGAAATTCACTAATTGGCTTCCCAAACTGTTCACGTTCTTTAGAGTATTTTAAAGCAGCATTATATGCTCCTTTTGAAATTCCCAAGGATAATGCTCCGATAGAAATTCTTCCTCCATCCAGTACTTTTAGGGCTTGGATAAAACCATCACCAACGTTTCCAAGTATATTATCTTTGTGTACTTTGCAATCATTAAAAACCAATTCGGCAGTTTCTGAAGCTCGCATACCCAATTTATTTTCTTTCTTTCCGGAAGTAAAACCGGGAGTTCCTTTTTCTATGACAAAGGCTGTCATACCCCTTGAGTCACCTTTTTCTCCGGTTCGGGTAATAACAACTGCAACATTTCCGCTTATACCATGCGTAATAAAATTTTTAGCACCGTTTAGTATATAATAGTCACCGTCTTTGACCGCTGTTGTACTCATAGCACCGGCATCACTACCGGTATTGTGTTCGGTTAATCCCCATGCACCGATCCATTCGCCGGAGGCCAATTTGGGTAACCATTTTTGCTTTTGCTCTTCACTGGCAAATTCTAATATATGATTAGTACACAGTGAATTATGGGCCGCTATAGATAAGCCTATAGAAGAATCAACTTTCGAAATTTCTTCAATTACCGTAATATATTCATGGTAGCTCAAGCCCGATCCACCATACTTTTCAGGAACCAACACCCCCATATATCCCATTTCGCCTAATTTGTGAAACAGATCTACAGGAAAAGTTTGGTTTTCATCCCAATCCATCATAAATGGTGTGATATGTTGTTTTGCAAAATCACGAATTGACTGTGCAATCATTTTTCGAGTTTCCGAAATTTCAAAATTCATATATTAAATCATTAAAACATTTATTTTCTCTCATTCTATCATTCTCTCATTCTATCATTCTATCATTCTATCATTCTATCATTCTCTTTTTGTATCGTCAAATATAATGTTATTCTCTCAAATTTTTCTAATGGAAAGGAGTCTATTTCTTTTAATTCTTGTAATGATGAAAACTCGCCAATTTTATTTCGGTAATCAAATATTTTTTTTGTTAATGGATAGTCGATGTAAGGAAGCCGGAGCACTTCTTTAAAAGTTGCATTGTTGATGTTTATTTTTTGAATTTGAGGAACCTCTACTACCTTAAATTGTAATAATACTTTATCGGCTACATCTTTATTTAAATAATAAACTTCATATAATTGTTCGTTAAATGAAAATCCTTGTAACATATTTCGGTAGGAAACAATTCGTTTGGCTAATTTTTCACCAATTCCGTTTATTGCGATTAATTCTTCCGCTGTTACTAGATTAAGATCTTGTTTTTCGACTTTGTAGGAAGAGTTTTCTTTTGCATATAATTTTTTTTCTGTCTTATTTTTTTGTTTTGAATTAACCCATTCAGGAAATTTAAAATAGGCTGAAATAACCTTATGTAAACTATCATTCACCCCTGTAATATTTTGAAATTCAACAGAAGAATTGATAAAGTTACCCTTTGCTCTAAAGGCGAATAATCTGTCTATCTCTTCCGTATTCATTCCTAACTGATACCCTTTAAAATCAGTTAAATAATTAGGGTTAAAAGGGAATATTTTTTGCTTTTTATTTTCTTTTTTAATTCTTTTTAAGGAATCAATTTGATCTTGATATTTGTCTGTATCTATTGAATTGGTTTGAAAATTGTCTATGGTGGAAAAATCAACAAAAACATATATTAATTGAAGAGTAAGTATGATCAGGATCAAAAATAAAATCCCATTCCTTTGGTGTTTGTTATACCAGAAATGGGATTTTAAAAATTTCATATTTTCAGCGAATTAAGTTTTTTTAGTTTTTATTGCTTTCATATACCTGTCAAGTTCCTCTTTAATTCTTGGAGAAAGCAATACCAAACCAATCATATTAGGCACTACCATAGCAAAGATCATGGCGTCAGAAAAATCAATTACAGCACCCAAACTAATACCGGCACCAATTACTACAAAAATTAAAAATAACACTTTATAAACCAAGTCTATAAACTTGCCTTTTCCAAATAAATATTTCCATCCTTGCATACCGTAATAAGACCAGGAGATCATAGTTGAAAAAGCAAATAAAATTACTGCAATAGTAAGTATTATAGAAAAGTGTGGAATTGCTGAATCAAAAGCAGTAGCAGTGAGTTCTACTCCTTTTGTTACTTCAACACCATATTCAAAAAATCCAGCGTTAATATTTGTAATAATAATAACCAAAGCAGTCATAGTACAAATAACAACCGTATCAATAAATGGTTCTAATAAAGCAACAATACCTTCACTTGCAGGGAAATTTGTTTTTACCGCAGAGTGAGCAATGGCTGCAGAACCAACACCGGCTTCGTTTGAAAATGTTCCTCTTCTAAACCCTTGAATTAAGACACCAAAAAATCCTCCGGTAATACCGGCTCCTGTAAAGGCACCATCAAAAATAAGTTTGAAAGATTGTGGAATAAGAGAATAATTAAGTATAATAATAACTAAGGCAGCACCAACATAAATAATGGCCATAAAAGGAACAACTTTTTCTGTAACAGAAGCAATTCTTTTAATTCCTCCAATAATAACAATAGCTACAATTACTGCCATCACAATACCGAAATAAATTCCCATATTGTCACCTGTTAAATTAAAGAGTTGGATAAACTGAGCCGCAGCTTGATTTGCCTGAAACATATTTCCACCTCCAAATGAAGCTCCAATAACCATAACAGCAAAGAAAACAGCAAGAACCTTACCCAGTCCTTTCAATCCCTTTTCTTTTAATCCCTTTGATAAATAATACATTGGTCCTCCATAAACAACTCCATCTTCATCCACATCTCTATATTTAACTCCTAAGGTACATTCGGCAAATTTTGAGGCCATACCCAATAAACCGGCAAGAATCATCCAAAATGTAGCTCCGGGACCACCAATTGATAAGGCAACTGCTACTCCAGCAATATTACCTAAACCTACTGTTGCCGATAAAGCGGCAGTAAGCGCCTGAAAGTGAGAAACTTCACCTTCAACACCTTCAGCTTTAATATCTTCAAACACATCGCCTCCGGGGGTTAGATCACCGTAGGCTTTATCAACTGTATGATGATCAATTTCATCATATTTACCTTGAACGGTTTTAATCGAAGTTCCAAATAACCAAATCTGCGGAAATTTATAGGCTAAGGTGAAATAGGTAGCCCCTCCTAATAGAACAATAATAACCCAGGGAATTTGGATAGTATCGGTAAAGGGTATCGCGTAAAATATTAAATCGACAAACCAACCGGTATAATTTTTGAAGATAGAATCTATTATATCTGATGTACTTTGTTCCTGTGCAAATGTTGTAAATGGTAATAAGGCGATAAATATGGAAAGATATTTTTTATGCATGAAAAATTAATTTTAAATTAGCGCTTGCTAATATCTTAAAAAAATACTATTCCGAGTAAAATTTAACAAATTAATTAAATAATAATTTCTAAGGTTTTCCTAATAATTGAAATTGTAAAGTAGAATCAAACCTTAATAAATTTTAAAAAATATTTCACAAAGAATTTTGGTTATAACAAACATTAAGAATTTAAAAGGATGAAAAAAACTTTAGTCTTAGGAGCTTCTTTAAAAACAGATAGATATTCTAACTATGCTATACATAGCTTAATAAATAAAAAATACGAAGTAGTTGGAGTAGGATTAAAAGAGGGCACTATTAATGGCGTTTCAATTTATACAGGCATGCCAATTTTTAAAAATATACACACTATAACTTTGTATTTGAACCCGAAAAGACAAGAAGACTATTATAATTATATAGTTACATTGAAACCAAAACGAGTAATTTTTAATCCAGACACAAATAATAAGGAATTAGAAAATTTATTAAAGAAAAACGGAATATTTTATGAAAACTCCTGCACCTTGGTTCTTTTAAGTACGGGTCAATATTGAAAAAAAGAGAAGAGAATAAAGAGAAAAGACAAAAGTTGAAAGATAAAAAGTAAAGAAAAAGAAGAGAAGTAAATCCTAAACATTGAATGTGATTTTTCTCTATTCTCTATTCTCTATTCTTTTTCGCTTATTGAAGGAATTTCAAATTCTTTCCCTTCAAAACTTAATTCTGTATTTTTAAAAATGGGTTTTGCTTCTTCTAAAAATAAATTTTCATCTTTATATCGACTTGAAAAGTGCCCTAAAATTAGCTTTTTAACCTTGGCTTTTTTAGCAATAGTTGCTGCCTGTCGGGCTGTTGCGTGTTTGGTTGTTTTTGCCAGATCTATGTTTTTTTCTAAAAAAGTAGATTCGTGGTATAATAGATCTACATTTTTTATTATAGGAATAATATCTTCAAAATAGGCTGTATCACTACAATAAGCGTATCTAATAATAGGAGTAGGGTCAACAGTCAAAGATTTATTTGAGATAATTTCACCATTATTTTTTAAAAAATCTTTTCCGTTCTTTAAATTTTGATAATCACAGACCTCTATTTCTTTGTATTTTTCTACTTCCGTAATATTTAATTTTCGCTCCCCTGATTTTTCCTGAAAAAGAAAACCATTGGTATAAATTCGATGTTTTAGGGGAATAGTATAAACTTCAACATTTTTATCTTCAAAAATAATTTCACTTTTTTTAGAGGTCAATTCATGAAAATATAGAGGATAATGTATCCATGATTTTGATAATTTAAGTTGCAAATCAATTATTTCTTTGGCTCCTTTCGGAGCATAAATATGAAGTTCAGTTTGCCTGTTCAACGAACTAAATGTAGATATTAAACCTATTAAGCCATAAAAGTGATCTCCGTGCAAGTGCGAAATAAAGATGTGTTTTATTCTAGAAAACTTAATCTTGTATTTTCGTATTTGAGTTTGAGTACCTTCACCGCAATCTATTAAAAAGAATCGATTATTAATCTCTAGAAACTGTGATGACGGATGAGCGTTTGAGCGTGGCGTCGCCGAGTGACATCCTAAAATGGTGAGTTTTAAACTCATTTGATCACAATACGTTTAGATATAACCTTTGATTCAGTTTTTAATGAATAAATGTAAATTCCCGATTCGAGATCACCCCGATAAAAAGGAATCGAATTTGCTCCTTTTTTTGTTTTAACTTTTTCTACATGAATAGTATTTCCAAGTAAATCCTTGACAAAGAAATCTATTTCAAAAACATCATCGGCAACAAATCGAATTCTTGTAGTCACACTAAATGGATTTGGTGATGCAACAACATTATGAATACCACCTATTGAGTTCTCAAGAATGCTTTTGTCCACAGATTCAATATCTTGGGCAAAGATTGCGGTAGAAAAGGTTAATAAAAAAAGAATAGAGAGTAGTTTTTTTACCATATAGTATATTTAAATTCCTAAATCACGTTCAATATTTTCTAGTTCAATAATGTCTTCTGCTTCTTTTAATGT
>VAPH01003516.1_pt1 | contig 23790 bp, 13 predicted proteins | sample 3393861 | NCBI WGS metagenome assembly VAPH01 (sample SAMN08290439, study PRJNA428436) | hydrothermal vent metagenome | isolation source: Deep-sea hydrothermal vent chimney | place: Atlantic Ocean: South-mid Altantic Ridge | reverse complement strand
TGGAAATATTAAAGAGAACAAGATTGAACGTGTCGTTAAAAACACCAAATCAAATCCGTGGTTAGTAAAATTTAATGGGAAATTTTATAATCAGAAATATATTGAGAAACAATTGAGCAATATTCCATCTTATCATTTACAAAAGATAAATAGTCTAAAAAGGCTGAAGGATGTTATTAAAGCTTCTATAATGCAGAACAAATTGATGGATATTGTAAAAGAAAAGCATTATGATAAAAATCCTTATATGCTGGAAACATATAAAAAACTTGCAAATAGCATTTATCTATACTATAAGTTTGGGGAAATAAAGAAAAGTGCTGTTGTCGCCGACTCATCAATTTATAACTATTATAAGGCAAACCCGCAATTATTTTCAACACCAAACGAGTTAAACATTCAAGAAATTATTGTACATAATAAACCTTTGGCTGATAGTTTAATGAATTTAGTGAGAAACAATAAGGATTATGTAAGTTTAGTCAAGAAATTTTCCTTGAGGGAATGGTCGGCAAAAAATAATGGTGTTGTTGGTTACGAACCATTATCAACTTTTGGAAAACATAAAAAAGAATTTTGGCAAGCTAAAGTGGGTGATATTTTAGGACCTATAAAAATGAACAATTATTTTGGAATTTTTAAGATAATCGGCAAAAAGAAATCTATGCTTAAGAGTTACAATAAGGTTAAGAATAAAGTCATAAAATATTATAAAAACGATATGCAATCTAGGATTATAATTAAATACATTAACAAAATTAAAAGAAACATTAAAGTAACTATAAACATAAATGTACTTGCAAATTATAAAATGGCAGGTTAAACATTTTATTATTTTATAAACATTTGTTATAAAATATACAAATAGTTTCGAAGGAATTAGTTATGAGAAAATTTTTACTATTCATTTTAATCTTAATGATTTTCCCTTTAGTAATTTTACGTGCCGGTACTACGGGTAAGTTAACCGGAAAAATAGTAGATGCAAAAACAAACGAGCCTCTTGTGTATGTTAATGTTATACTTTTAGGAACTTACCTTGGTGCAGCATCCGACAAGGATGGAAATTATACAATCTTAAACATTCCTCCCGGACGCTATAATATTAGAGTACAATATATTGGTTATAGGACAGTGGAATTAAAAGATGTTCCTGTAAATATTGATTTGACCACTCGACGTGATTTCAAGCTTGAAGCTTCGACAGTTCAGCTTGGTGAAATTGTAGTAGAAGATAAGTCCAGAGCATTAAAGATGGACATAACCTCAAGTCAATCTTCAGTAAGTGCAAAAAAAATAGCATCACTGCCGGTTACCGAACTCAATGATGTGCTCCAATTACAGTCGGGTGTAAGTCGCGATGCTAATGGAAATTTTCACATAAGAGGTGGTAGAAACACAGAAATTGCCTATTCGATTGGAGGCGTATCAATTACGGATGCATACGATAACAGCCGTGGATTAGAAATTGATAACAGTAGTATACAAGAGCTACAAGTAATAAGCGGTACTTTCAACGCAGAATATGGTAATGCAATGTCGGGAATAGTTAATATTGTTACAAAAGAAGGTAGTAGAAAATTCCACGGTGGTATAAATCTTTATAGTAGTGATTATGTAAGTAATTTTACCTCTTTTTTCCCTAATATCAATAATTTTAATCCGGTTCAAAATGTTAACTTTCAAGCTAATCTTAGCGGACCAATTCCATTCACAAATAATAAACTTACATTCTTTGTTACAGGCAGATATAATTATAATGATGGATATCTTTACGGAAAAAGAAAATATACAATTAATGGAACTCCAGGGGACGGAAAATATGTACCGATGAACTGGAAAAGAAGATTTATGGGACACAGTAATCTTACTTACTGGCCTTCTCAATATTTTAAGTTTAATGCAGAGTTCCTTTATTCTAAAGATAATTATCAAGATTATGACCACTTTTTTGCATGGAATCCGGATGGGAATGTTAAAAAGTTTGCAAGAAGTTATAATGGATTATTTACATTTAATCATATTTTATCATCCAAGGTCTTTTACACATTAAAAGCATCTTATTTTTTAAAAGATTTTAACGAACACTTATTCGCTAACCCTAATGATTCCAGGTATCTGCATCCTGATTCACTTAAAACAGTTTCCTTTGCATTTGTAACAAAAGGAACTAATCTCCATAGATTTTTTAGAGAAACAAATACAATAATATTTAAAGGGGACTTTACCGCACAACTTTCTAACCATCATCTTGTTCAATTTGGCGGTGAAGCAGATATTTACAGGTTAAAATTTGACGATTATACTTTAGTACCTTTAAGAAAAAACGGAATTCCTGTTACTCCATTTAAGGCTTCTATTCCTGACGCTAGTTCTTTTAATCGTAAAAAATATGAGAATAGACCACTGCAATTTGCAGTCTATATTCAAGATAAAATAGAATATAAAAGTGTAATAATTAATATCGGATTAAGGTTTGATTACTTTAATTCCAGGGGAAATGTTTTGGTTGACCCAACAGACCCTAACATATTTATTCCTTTACGTCCTGGTTTAGATTCACTTAGTGTTGCTCAAAGGGAACCATTTTTCTATAAAAAAGCTACGGCTAAATATCAGGTTAGTCCTAGGTTTGGTATTGCATATCCCATTGGTGTAAGCAGTGTCCTTCATTTTTCTTACGGACATTTTTTACAAATACCTACATTTCAGTATTTATTTAATAATGGCTCTTATAAAGTACCTGAAACCGGGGACGCAGGTCTTGTTTTTGGAAATCCTGACTTAAGAGCACAGAAAACAATTATGTATGAGTTGGGTTTTAGACAAGAATTTATGGATGATTTTTTAATTGATATGACTGTGTTTTACAGGGATATAAGAGATTGGGTTTCGACTGGACCCTCAATTTTAACAAAAAATTTAGTTACGTATTCAACATATATAAATAAAGATTTTTCTAACGTTAAAGGAATTACTCTAAATATAAGTAAGAGAATGAGTAATTATTATGGATTCGATATAAATTATACATATCAAGTGGCTGAAGGCAGCAATTCAAATCCTGAAGATGAATTTAGGGCAATCAGAAATAATGAAGAACCTGCAAGATTTCTCACACCATTAAATTGGGATCAAAGGCAACTTTTAAATGCTACACTTTTTGTTGGCAAAGATGACTTTGGTGGAAGTATTTTGGCTCGTTACGGAACAGGGCTTCCATATACCCCGTCAATTACACAGTATACATCTGATCGCGGTATTTCTGCAGGTATACTAAGGAACAGTAAAAGACGTCCGGCTCAATTTACACTTGATGTAAAACTTTACAAAACATTTAATTTATTCGGTTTAAAGATTACTTCATATTTGCAGGCTATAAATGTATTGGATAATCGCGTAGTTGTGAATGTCTTTGGTGATACTGGGTCACCGGATTTTACAACTGCTAATAGAAATGTAAAACCTGATGCCGATAGACTGAACACTATCCAACAATGGCAAAGGTTTCCAAGTCATTACGGACCGCCAAGGAAAGTACAATTTGGTATTGATATGTCATTCTAACAAATAGTTTATTTATTCCGGAGGAATATTGGATGAGCACTTTTATAAAATATACTTTTAAGATCATACTGGTTTTAATGATTTCAAATACTGGCTTCGGACAGAATAGTGAACATTATGTACCTGGAAAAGAACGGGGCGACCCAAGAGATGAAGCACAGGGACAATTACAAGGTAACAGAGTTCGTACAACTATTTTTAATTTTGCTTTTACAGGAAGAACCGGTGGTCAATTTCCTATTGATGTGCAGACCCCTTATGAATGGCCGAAAAATACGGGCGAAGTTTATCTTGCTCTTACGGGGATATTTGTTGGTGGTGAGGTAGTAGATAATACAGGGGCTACACAAAGAATAATAATTACACCGCACTACAGAAACTCACCTGATGGAAAGAGCTGGAATTTAGAGCCGTTACCAGGTTACTTTAATAAAGAAAAACAGGTAATAGCAACTAGTGATGATCCAACTACTTGGCCGTCTTCTTGGCCTAATAGATTAAAAGATGTAAATGATCCGGGTTGGAAAGGAAGCTGGAATGGCTTTTTTGGAAAAAACAAATTTAATGCTGATGAAGAGATGTATTCGAGAGCTTCTGATGATAGGTATGATAGATATACTGATTACTTCCCCGACACAACTGACCTTACCAGAAAAGGATTGGGAATAATTATAGACCAAAGAGCTATGGCTTGGTCACAATTTTTGGTTCAAGATGTAGTATATCTTATTAATTTTATTAGAAATGATGGAACACAAGATATTCCTAAAATGGGTGTCACGGTTTGGTTTGCAGATTTTGTCGGGGGTAACGGAGATTCGCAGGATGATATTGCCGATTTTAATTTAATTGAAAATATATTGTGGTCTAGAGATCAAGATAACAGGGCGCCTACTTTCGGTTCAGACCCTGTTGGTATTGTAGCTCTATCATTTTTAGAAACACCCGGTAATTCTACGGATAGGATTGATAATGATGGGGATGGTGAAGAAGGAGGTAGAAAAATTACTGCTTCCATGCTTGATGGAGAAATTCCCAATAACTTTATAGATGATAATGGTAACGGGTTAGTTGATGAAAATGAAACGCACATACCATTCGGTACACAATTAGGGGTAACTTTTGCTGACGGTATTGACGATAATGGAAATGCCGAAGTTGGAAGCCCGGTAATTACACAAGAAATGATTACTGTTTCGCAAAATGATAAATGGAAACGCTGGCCCCCGTTTCCCGAAACCGACCCGGTTCAGGATAGCATAATAAATTTAATTTTAGTAGATCAAAGTACTTTGGGAAAAGCCTTTAAGAACAATATAGATGATGACGGTAATGGTGAAGACGGCAGTCCAACAATAACACAAGCAATGATTGATTTAGCTGCCAAGGATGCTCCTTTTTTTAGATATAAAGTACCCGGTACAAAAATAATTTTATATGATTTAACACAAAAAGACTTCGGTAAAAAATATGCAGACGGTATAGATAATGATAACAATGGTGCAGTTGATGAATTTATGGATAATGGAATAGATGAAATGATTGATGAATCCCGGGATAACGGAATTGATGATGACGGGGACTGGAATATTCTTACGGATGATGTTGGGCTTGACGGTATACCTAATACCGGGGATCCGGGTGAAGGGGACGGTAAACCAACGTCGGGTGCAAGATTCGGTTTACCCGGTGAACCTGATATTGATGTTACAGATGTTTCTGAAACTGATATAATAGGTATTACCAATACTAAAAGAATACCGGCAGGTGGTTTAAACATGAACAGCGATGCTACTATGTGGTTTGATTTTATGATACCTGGTAAATTTTTTGATCCCGTACAAGCTTCGGCTGGTGAATTTGATCTATTTGCTTCTACAGCTCTTTTTCCTATGAAATCCGGACAACTGGAACCAATATCACTTGCTGTAATTCTTGCAAACGGACCGTTTAATGATCCTGGAGGTAATATAAGAAAACAGGCAATATTAAAGAAAAGAGTGAGGGCACAAGAAACATATAACAATGATTATCAATTTGCCAATGCACCGTTAACACCTACATTAACTGCTATACCGGGAGATAATAAAGTAACTCTTTATTGGGATGACATTGCCGAACGATCTTTCGATGCATTTATCAGTAAAATAGGGGGTAACGGAAATGACTTTGAGGGTTATAGAATTTATAGATCCGCAGACCCGGCATTTGAAGATATATTAGATATTACAAATGGATTCGGAATTAAATCATTTAAAACTCCATTAAAGATTTTTGATCTTAAAGACGGAATCCAAGGTTTTGATTCAGTTGGAATTGATGGTGTTAAATATTATTTAGGTAATGATTCGGGTCTTAAACATTCCTTTGTAGACACTACGGTTCAAAATGGGTTTACTTATTATTATGCTCTTACTTCTTTTGATTTTGGTTATGCTGCAGGAGATATTATACCCTCTGAAAGCCCTATTCGTATTTCATTAAAAGCAGGCGGAAGTGTAAAATTAGGTCAAAATGTTGCACGGGTAATCCCTGAAGCTCCTTCTGCAGGTTATGTTGCTCCAACGTTGAGCAATATACAACATGAAACAGGCTCTAGTACAGGTAAAATAAGTTATAAAATTTTGGATATAAATAAAATTAAAAACAATCACGTTTATGTTTTAACTTTTGAAGATACTCTAAAAGTAGGAGGACCAGGAAAAGAAGATACATTAACTACACTTAATTTTACTCTTACGGATTCTACAACAAATACAATTTTGATTAATAAAAGTGAAAATTTAAGTGAAACATTTGAGCAACCTATTACCGACGGGTTTAGGCTTAATTTTACTAATGCCAAACGAGTTGAAATTAACCTCCAGAAATCCAAATGGAATAATCCCAACATACCACATTTTGTCTTTGAAAAATTAGTTTTTCCCGGAGGAATTAAAGGTGAAGAGCGTCCAAATGATTATGAAGTAATTTTCGGTAATGTTGGTATGGATACTTCTCTTGCATTTAATTTAGGGAGTATTCCTTTTCCTGCAAAACCTGTTAACTTCAAGGTATTTAATAATAGTACACAATCATTTATTAATTTCGGATTTATTGAATTAGATACAACGAATGGGGCAGGAAAGCTTTCAGCAAAGGGACCATTTAAAGATAGAATAATTTTCTTGGAACCAAACTCCAAAGATTTACTTGTATTTACTTGGTGGTTCTATCTTTCGGCGGAACCGGACCCTGCTGCTGGAATGACAATTCCACAGCCTGGAGATACAGCTAAAATTGTTCTTAAAAAACCGTTCTTATCCACTGATAAATATAGTTTTGTTACTAAAGCACAATCTATAGATAATAATCTGGCAAGAGCACAATTAGATATGATTAAAGTTGTGCCTAACCCCTATTTGGCGTCAGCAAGATGGGAGGTAAAAAATCCGTTCAAAACCGGGCGCGGAGCTAGATCATTACATTTTACACATTTACCTCCTAAAGCTACAATCCGCATATTTACGGTTGATGGTGAACTTGTGAAAGTTATACGCCATAATAGTGCCTTTAATAATGGAACTGAATACTGGGATATGTTATCGGATGATAAACTGTCAATCTCGTACGGAATTTATTTATATCATATAGATGCACCGGGAATTGGTGAAAAAATAGGAAAATTTGCTATAATTAAATAATCTTTAATCTTGAAGGGCTTATTCAGGTATATAAAAATGATAAATATAAAAAACAAATTAGTTCTGATATCTGTACTTTTAATTTTTTCTGCAACGAATATTTTTTCTCAAACTGTAGGAAAAACCGGGACAACTGCAGCTAAGTTTTTAAGTATCGGTATTGGGGCTAGAGCAAATGCAATGGGGGGAGCTTTCACATCAATATCTAAAGATGCGTCTTCAATGTATTGGAATCCCGCCGGAATAGCTGGTATTGAAAATTACCAATCTGTGTTTACTTATACTAAACTGTTCATTGACCTCAAGTTGGATTATTTTGGCCTGGTTATACCTAGCGGTAATATCGGAACTTTCGGTTTAAGTGTGACTGCCCTAAATTATGGAACATTTGACGTAACTACTGAAAATTTTCCTGAAGGAACAGGAGAAACTTTTAGCCCCACAAGTTATGCGGTTGGGTTAACTTTTGCGAAAAATATAACTGATAATTTTGCCGTGGGCATGACGATGAAATATATCAATGAAACTATATTTAATTCTAGCGCTAAAGGATTAGCTTTTGATATCGGAACAATATTTATCACTCCATTTTACGGCATCAGGTTCGCCAGTGCTATTTCTAATTATGGTACAAAGATGCAGATATCCGGTAGTGATTTAGATATTTTATATGACTCCAATCCTAATTCTGCCGGAAACAATGGTAAAGTTAATGCAAGTATAAGAACAGATAAGTTTGAACTCCCACTTAGACTGCAGATTGGTATTTCTAAAGATTTTCAAATTACTGAAGGAGAAAGATTTACTCTTGCAGTAGACGGGTTAGTACCTAACGATAACAGACAATTTATAAATGTAGGCGGAGAGCTTGCTCTTTTTAATGGTGTATTCTTTTTAAGAGGAGGTTATAAAAAACTGTTTCTTAAAAACAGCCAGGAAGGAGTAACATTTGGAGTAGGTTTACATTATGATGGAATTTCAAGTTTTGATTTTACACTTGATTATGCGTTTCAAAAATTTAAATATTTAGGTAATACGCATAGTTTTGGTATTATGTTAAAGTTTTAACCTTTAACACAATTTATTTATATAATAATATAAAAAATTAATTAGTGGCTTGTGTTATGCATAAAATTGATACAAAAAAACATTATTCTTTCCCAAACGTTTTTTTGGATTAGAATCTTTGTTTTATCATTACTGAAGATAAACCTGGCTACCGACAGGCATATTCAGTATGATAAGTGCATAACATCAGTTAAATTTAACGATAAATAATAAAAAAGGAGACAAGATGAAAAAGATTCTAATAATTTCTTCTCTTGTACTGTTTCTTAGCTCATTCATGTTGAATGCTCAAACAAATGTCACATTTCAGGTTGATATGGGTATTCAAATAGCAAACGGGAATTTTGTTCCTAATACAGATACCCTTCTGATTCCCGGTGCATTTAATGACTGGCTTAACTCAGGGACAGTAGCAAGTAAAATGCTAACCGATGCTAACGGGGACTCGGTTTACACTATAACTCTTGCCATAGCTGCAGGCAGCTATGAATATAAGTACAATATAGGTACCGGTTGGAACGGTAAAGATGAATCTTCTGGGAATAGAACTGTTATTGTTGGAAGCAATGATACAACAATTGCAAAAGTTTATTTTAATAATGTTGACGGTAGTGCCTCTAAAGTAACTTTTACAGTTGATATGAAACTTCCCTCCAAACAAGGTGGATTTGTACCCGGTACAGATACAGTACTTGTAGCCGGAAGTTTTAACGGATGGTCAACTTCTGCAACGGAACTGTCGGGACCAGGAACAGATTCAACTTATACTGTCACGGTTGATTCAATTCCTTCCGGAAGTAAGCTATTCTTTAAATTCATATACAGAAACGGAAGTGTTACTTGGGAAAATGATCCTAATAGAGAATATGTAGTTCCGCAGGATTCAGGTTCGTTCTCGGATTTCTGGAATAAACAAAATCCGAATGCTAACCTTCAAGATGGTAATATCCAATTTACGGTAGATATGTCCGTTATGTCCACAATTGGTATCTTTGATAATGTAAAAGATTCGGCTCAGGTTCGTGCAGGATTTAATGGCTGGAGTGATTCAGATCCTAGCAAGTCCGTTCTGAATCAAAATCCTTTAAATCCAAATCAATGGTTCCTAAATGTACCGTTTGTACAAGAACAAGTTGGAAACAAGGAATATTATAAATTCTTTGTTAAAATTGCAGATACATCTTCTATCTGGACTGATGGTTGGGAAAGACCATTATCCTCTGGAGGCGGTAATCGTTCAATACCTTTCTTAGGTGTTAGTAACCAGGTAGATTCTGTACATTATTATGATGATGTAAAACCGGATTGGATTATACCTACCGGTACACAGGTTTCAGTTATTTTTAAGGTTGATATGAAACCGGCTATGGATGCTAATCTACAAGCAATACCTTTTGATGCAACCCAAGATACATTGTATTGGATTGGTGAAGAACCTGCTTTTGTACGTAGTCAAGGCTGGACTGATACAGATGAAATGCGAGTGCTTATATTAACGGATCCCGATGGGGACAAAATTTACACAGGCACTTTAAATGTATCTGCACCGTCTTTCAATTCATTTGAATACAGGTATGGTTTTGTACGTGGAGCTGATGCCAGTTGGGTATTTGAACCCGTAGGTTTCGGCGATTTTGCTTATCGTGTAAGATATGTAGGACAAGATGTAGCAAGTAGTTTCCCTGTACTTCCTTGGCCTATGCCACAGGATACTTGGACAAATAGTGAGGATAAATCTAATCAACAAGAAGTAGATCCGTATGCTTCACTTATTGCTACTTCGGTTGAAGATTTAAATACTATACCTCTTGTTTACAATTTATCTCAAAACTATCCTAACCCGTTTAACCCCACAACTACAATACGCTTTAGTATTCCAAAACAAGGTCTTGTTACATTAAAAGTGTATAGTATATTGGGTCAAGAGGTAACTACCTTAGTCAACAGTGAAATGAGTGTAGGAACTTATGAAATAAAATTTGATGCTGCAAAACTTAGTAGCGGAATTTATTTCTATAGGATACAGGTAGGATCATTTGTACAATCTAAAAAAATGATCTTGCTAAAATAGTATCAAATGATGCTATGTAAGTAATCTTACATTTATACCTATTACAAAAAAGGGATGTGTGCATAACGCATCCCTTTTTTTATCTCCATATTTATGGGGATAAAATTAAAATTTATCATTTCATATTAGCAACAATGTTTTCTAATTGTTCGCGTAAAATCTTTGTCCCTTTGAAATTAGGAACCAAAAACAAGCAGCTTTCGATGGACTTAAGAGTTTTTTATATCCCTTATTTATTTAGAAATATTAAGAAATTTTCAAGTTTTAAGTCGATTATTATTTCAAGACTTTCCCCTGTATGACAATAAAATCTTTTTATTAATAAAAGAATTGATACGGCAACAAAGATGATATCATAGAAAAAATTATCAAGTACTTTGTTTCACTCTATTTTAGGAGGCTTTTAGTGACAATAGCAGAAATAAAAAACAAAATACCTTCGTTTAGATAGTAGATTGACGAGAATTTAATCAATAATTTTAGATATAAGAGTGATGCCTAAAGAAATTTTTGTTAACCGTTAGTTTTATCTATTTCTCAGTTAGGGGGTGAAGTTCATGTTTAGACAATTTCAATTATTAACCTGAACATTAAATAATTAAAGGAGCATTATTATGAATAAAAAGTTTTTCTCTCTTTTTTTTACTATTCTTCTTTTTTCAACCTTCCTTTCATTTACTACTAAAATTAATGCACAAAATGATGTTATGATGCAGGCATTTTATTGGGATGTACCCGTAGATCAGGTAAATCATAATGGTACTTGGTGGGACACATTAAGAATTAAAGCACCATCTCTTGCAACTGCAGGTTTTACCGCTTTGTGGATTCCCCCTCCATCAAAAGGCAATTTCGGGATAACTGATATGGGATACGGAATTTTCGATCACTATGATCTCGGAAATTATTTTCAAAAAGGAACTACGGAGACTAGATTCGGTAGCAAATCTGAGTTGACCTCTATGATCTCTGCGTTGCATACAAACGGTATTAAGGTTTATGCAGACATAGTTCTTAATCATATATACGCCGATGACCAGCAACTTGAAAATAACCCTGCTGTTAAACAATATGAATTTGATAAGGCTTTTAGGAACAATACACAGTACCAGGCATACCCAACAAATGAGATCTATTGGAAAATTCCTAACGCAACTCCTGGTGATTATTATATTCAAATTAAAGGTTACCTGCTGGATTGGGCTGCAAGTTCAACACAAAGAGGGTATGATGTTTATATTGATTGGACAGGCGCAGCTCCAAATGGAACTCCTACTTGGGAATATGAACCTAACGACGGTAACGGTTCGTTCAATCTTTTTCCTGGTTCGGGGCAAACAGTTAGAGCACATATTGCATCGGCTACAGATATAGATGAATATAAAGTAACTGTAAGTACAACACACGACATACTTATAAAGTTAGTAGCAAGAAAAGAAGGAACTGATGCTAATGGCAATTGGGAGTGGCAGTGGGCACCGCAAGAAAACGGGTATTATGTTTATGCTGCCTGGAATAACGGCAGTAACCTTGCAAGCACTACCTTACAGGCACAAACATTTACCGGAATTAGCTATCCTACTCATACTGGTGTTGGTGAACCTAATTATTCTTGGACATACGCTGATTTTCACCCTGTCGATAATACCGATTGGCTTGGATTTCCCGGAACAGATGAAATAATTACCAATACTAAATTCTTTGGGAATGATTTCAATACATTCAGTTCTACAGTTCAGCAACGATTAAAAGACTGGGGTTACTGGATGGCAAATCAGATTGGGTTCGATGGTTTCAGATTGGATTTTGTACGCGGATTCCAGGAATCATTTGTGGCGGACTGGGTAAAAAATCTTCCGCTGTTAAATGGTTCACAGCGTTTTATAGTAGGTGAATATTGGGGAGCAGACTACAGGATTAGAGACTGGGTAAATAACGTAGCTACAAACGGAGCTGACGTTGATGGTTTTGATTTTCCTTTGAAATTTACTTTGAAGGATATGACCAATGGAAACGGCAGTAGTTTTGATATGGCTAATCTTAACCATGCGGGTATGGTTAGAAACAGTGCAGGCAACGGTTTGCCGGGTACTTCTATAGTTACTTTTTTAGATAACCACGATACAGGAAAAGAAAGTGACAAATGGGTTAATAAGGACTTCAAAATGGGATACGCCTACATCCTTACACACGAAGGAAGACCTATTATTTTTTATCCTCATTATTATGGAATTACACAGCAAGACGCAAACAACTCATCCTTAACAGTTACAGCTCCCGCAAGTTTAAAGACCGACATCAACAAACTTATTCAAATAAGAAAAAATTACTTAGGTGGTACAATCACAGTTTTAAGCGAAGTAGGAAATCCTTATCCGTCAGCCGATACCTACAATGTTTATGTTGCGAGAAGACAGGGTAACGGAACACGCGACGGTGCTATAGTTGTACTTAATAACAACGATACTCAAACTAAAGGACTGTGGGTTGATAGTTCCCCTACGGGATTTACCAACTGGGCAAACTCAGTTTTAGTTAACGCATACGATTCTACCGAGACCACACAGGTTTTTTCTGATGGGCGTGTTTTTGTTTCTGCACCTGCACGCGGATACAAAATTTGGGTTAAAAAAAACGATTATATTGCGTTGCAAAAATCAAATAAAAAAGATTTAGAAAATCCTTTAATAATTCCAACTTCTTACTCTCTGGAACAGAATTATCCAAATCCGTTTAACCCGACTACCAATATAAGATATGAAATACCTACCAATAGTTTTGTTACACTGATAGTTTATGATTTGCTCGGCAGGAAAGTAAAAACTCTTGTTAACAGTTATAAAAATGCGGGTAGTTATGATGTTCAGTTTAATGCCACGTACCTTACGAGTGGTGTTTACATATACAAACTTAATGCTAGCGGATACCAATCTACAAAGAAACTTGTTTTACTCAAATAGTATCAAAGATACTATGTAAGTAATCTTACTTTTATACCTATTACAAAAAAGGGATGTGTGAATAACGCATTCCTTTTTTTATCTGCATATTTATAGATGAGTCTACTCTAAAAAGGTATCTTCATTGAAAATATCATTTAATTTCAGCTTATAATCCAGATTTAATTTTCTATAATTTATCTTTTTAGATTCGACTCATAGATTGTATTAAAATTTGTCATTTCATATTAGCAACAATGGTTTTTAGTTGTTTGCGTAAAATCTTTGCACCTTTGAAATTAGGAGCCAAAGATAAGCAGCTTTCGATAGACTTAAGAGCTTTTTTATATTCTTTATTTTTTGCATAAGCTCCGGAAAGGTTATAAAAAACTTGTGGATCATTTGATCTGAATTTTATGCTTTCCAAAAGATATTTTATTGCTTCTTTAACATTATTACGGGATAGTTCTATAATTCCAAGCCACTTTGAAGAAAAGTAATCAGGTGCAATTAGGTATCTGCGTTTTAAAAATTTATATCCCATATTATATTTACCCGATTTCAAAAGTCCATCGGCAGCTATATTATAATAGCTGGTAATCATTGGGTATTGGTCTATTAATAAATTCATTTGTTTGGTAAATTGAGAATAATTTTTACGTGTTAAATAGTAAGAGGCTACTAAACGTTCCGCTTTTCCCCAGGGTATTTTTGATTCAACAAAATTAAATGCAACACTGTCGATATAATTATTTCGTATTAAAAGTTGATCGGTTGGTATTGAGCGTCTTTTGGAAATAAATGGCCAATCGTTTTTCAATAATTTTATTTTGTACGCAGCAATAGAAGAATCTAATTTTGAAAAATTAAAGTCTTTACGTGTTATACTATCTTGAATAGCAAACGGAATTGTTTTTGGTTTTGTCTTTGGCAGGTAATCAAGCTTTTGCATTTCCTCATAAAAAAGTTGACCGATGTATTGGTAACCTCTTAAGGTAGGATGCAGATGATCAGTTATTAGATTGTTACCGACAATGTGGTCGGGACTTAATACAGCAAATAACGAATCAACATTTATTAACTGAATTTTATAATATAGACTTAATTTTTTAATAATTTGATTTATTTTTTCAGGTGCTCTGAAACGTAACATATCCAAATCTTTTGCAAAACGGAAAAGTGAATCTGCTACAGTGTCGTTTATGCCGATGTATTTTCTTGCACTATCAAATACAATTTTTGCAGACGGAAAATTCTTTGTCCTTTTAGAAATAAACGGTGCAATTCCCTTAAGATTACTTGACAGAGTAGAAATAATAAGTGGAACATTTTGGACTTTTATCATTTCAATTATGTCCTGCATATTTCCCTCAAACTGCTGTAAACCGGCGTTGTAAATATTTGATTTAAAAGGGATTGCTTTCTTCTTTGCCATTCTTGCCATCAAAGTTCCGGTAATGGGTTTGGAACTGCTGAAAATTTTTGTAATAGATTGAATTGTATTTCTTAATAATTGAACAATTTTAAAATTATTTAAACCTAAAATAAGATTAACAACATCCCTGGAACGACCGAGAGATTCTAATGAACCGACACCGAGTGCACCGTAATATTCATTGTGCCCTGCATACATAAGGATTAAATCCGGTTTCTGAGCAAGAACGTCCGGCACAATATCCCTTATTGTGTAAGTATTTACGGCAGTAAGAGCTACGTTGACTACTTCAATTTTAGAATCAGGATACATTATCTCTAACCGTTTGCGGATATATCTTGAAAATGAACCTAACGGCATAAACGGATATCCTTCTGCGCTGCTGCCTCCAAGTACGAAAACACGGAATGAATTATTCGGCTTAACTTTTAGGAATGTATCTTGAAGTGATTCGGGAACGTTTTTCGTATTATAAAAATATCTTCGCCCAAAATCGGGATTCAACCCTAATCTCCCTGGACTTACTTCCATCCAGGTTTGTGTATTGTATCCGTAATTAAACAAGTTAAGTGATACTTCAAGAAGTACGATAAAGAGTAAAGGGATTAGAATTAGAAATAAATAAAATATTTTAGGTGTTCGTGGCAATGGATTTTTATCAAGAATGTTTTGAACTTCAGATTGTTCTACGCCTAATTTTTTCGCTAATTTTCTTACTGAATATTTTTTCCTGTTTTCCTTTACCCACTGAATTTGTTTATTTGATAAGCCCAATTTCTATCCGTTATTATTGATGATATAAAAAAAATGTCATTTGAAAATACGTATAATTTTTAAAAATAATAATAATTTAATTTGTTCTATGGTTATGAAAAATTTAAATTAGATAATGCAATTCAAACAGATTATTTGTTTATGTACATTTTAGGAATATCGGCTTTTTATCACGATAGCGCAGCTTGTCTTATCAAAGACGGTAAAATAATTGCCGCCGTTCAGGAAGAGAGATTCACAAGAAAAAAACACGACCACGGATTTCCGATTAATGCAATAAATTTTTGTCTTAATTTTGACGGCTTAGTTTCTTCCGATATAAAACTTATCTCATTTTATGATAAATCATTTCTAAAATTTGAAAGAATACTTGAGACTTATCTCCAATTTGCACCCAAAGGTATAAAATCATTTATAAAAGCTATGCCTCTTTGGATTAAGCAAAAACTATGGATGAAAGAATATATCAAAAAAGAATTAAATTATGAGGGAAAAATTATTTTTCCCGAACATCATTTTTCACACGCTGCATCTGCATTTTATCCTTCACCTTTTAACGAAGCAGCAATATTAACAATGGATGGAGTAGGGGAATGGACAACTACCAGTTTCGGCGTTGGTAATGGTAATAAAATTGAATTGTACGCTGATATTAAGTTCCCTCATTCTCTCGGACTTCTGTATTCTGCGTTTACTTATTTTACAGGGTTTAGGGTAAATTCAGGTGAGTACAAAGTAATGGGACTTGCACCGTATGGCGAACCAAAATATAAAGATATAATACTAAAAGAATTAATTGATGTAAAAGATGACGGCTCATTTAGAATGAATATGGATTACTTCAATTATCCCGCCGGTTTGCAAATGACTAACAATAAATTTAACAAGTTGTTCGGAGGAGAGCCGAGAAAACCCGAAAGCAAATTAACTCAAAGAGAAATGGATTTGGCAAGGTCTGTTCAAGAAGTTACTGAAGAAATTGTTTTGAAACTGGGTAACCATGTATTTAAAGAAACAGGGATGAATAATTTAACACTCGCAGGAGGCGTTGCACTTAACTGTGTAGCGAACGGCAGATTACTAAAAGAAGGACCTTTTAAAAATATTTGGATTCAACCTGCCTCCGGTGATGCCGGGGGAGCTTTGGGTGCAGCACTTTCGGGGTGGTATAATTATTCAGAACAGCCGAGAGAAATTGAACAAAGCAAAGACTCGCAATACGGTTCTTATTTAGGTCCAGGGTTTAGTAATGATGAAATAAAAGATTTCTTAGTTGAAAATAATATTACATTTGAAGAAATATTACTTGAAGAAATCCCCCAACGAATTTCCGGTTTAATTGCCGATGAAAATGTCATCGGTTGGTTCCAGGGTAGGATGGAGTTCGGTCCTAGGGCGCTTGGTGCAAGATCAATATTAGGGGATGCACGCTCACCTAAAATGCAAAAACATATGAATTTAAAAATTAAATTCAGAGAAAGCTTTAGACCGTTTGCACCGTCGGTATTGGCAGAGGAAGTTTCAAATTATTTTGATATAAATGTAGAAAGCCCTTACATGCTTTTAGTAGCAAATGTAAAAAAAGAAAAACAAAAACCTGTAGTTGAAGAAGGAAACAATTATTCCGGTTTTGAAAAACTTAATATAATCAGGTCTGAAGTTCCCGCCGTTACCCACGTAGATTATTCGGCAAGAATTCAAACCGTGCACCGGGATACAAATAAACTTTATCACGAATTGATTAAAAAATTTAACGATGATTACGGTTGTCCGGTTTTAATAAACACTTCCTTTAACGTAAGAGGGGAGCCTATAGTCTGCACACCTGATGATGCATACAAGTGTTTTATGCGTACGAATATGGATTATTTATTGATGGGGAATTACTTATTGAAAAAAGGAGATCAAAAAATTAAAATTGAACAAGACGATTGGCAGAAAGAATTTGAACTCGATTAAAGATTAAAAATATGAATGATATTATTATCGAAATTAAAAATATAAAAGAAACTAAAAAAGATTTAATGAAATTTGGAGTATCGGTGGGAATTGTACTGTTGGTTATTTCCGCTTTACTTTTTTGGAATGAGAAAAATTCATATCTGTATTTTAGTATTATCGGTATTCTGCTTACTATTCTCGGGATATTTTATCCTGCATCGTTAAGACCTATTAATAAAGTTTGGATGTCATTTGCAATCGTACTTGGTTGGGTGATGACAAGGGTAATTTTAATAATTTTGTTTTATATTGTATTAACACCTATTGGAATTATTGCAAAAATATTCAGGAAGAATTTTCTTGAATTAAAAATCGATAAGTCAATAAATTCATATTGGGAAGTAAGAGAAAAAAGAAATTTTGAACCTTCTGATTTTGACAATCAGTTTTAAATAATTATTTATAGAAATGAGTAAACTATCAATTATATCAGAACTTTGGCAATTCTTAAAAATTAGAAAAAAATGGTGGCTCGCACCCATTATCATTTTCTTATTTTTGTTGGGTGGGTTAATAATCCTTACTCAAGGTTCTGCATTAGCTCCGTTTATATATTCAATATTTTAAAATTAAAAAGCCGACTTTGTTTGAGTCGGCTTTTTAATTTTGTAACTATCTAACGACCAACGAAACAGCAACGAATACAGTTGCAATGATTTTTATTTAATTCTCAATTCTCAATTCTCAATTTTTTGAGCCATCATTATTTTTAGCCGTATAAATGCTTTTTGCAATAATTGCAATTAATTCTTCCGTTTCTCTAAAAATATCTGAAATCTTATTTATCGGTTTGATCATCTCTTTCTTGTTAATAATTTTTAAAGCAGTTCTACATTCTTTTAATTCTTTGAGAACAATACTCATTTTATGAATAAAATCATTTTTTGATTCGGCTGCTTGTACTTCACCATAATTGAAAGTTGGCGAATGGCACGACTTGATTAATTGTCCTGCAATATAATTTCCTGCTCTTGTATTGGGTAGTGCCTCAACAACGTCAATCATTCTGCATGTATAATCGACGAAACGATCTTCTAAATCAAATTTTCTATTATCCATATAAAATGATGATTTATATCAATTTTCTTTCATTGAGCCGTGAACATTTGCAACTGTCTACTTATTTCTATTTTAATATTCACAGACAGTTATTTACTTTTTAATAATTACTCTTTCTATTTCAGCTTATAAATATTATAGCCAATCCCTTTAATTTTTAACTGTGTTTCATTATTATTTAGGCTTACTGTTTCACCGGAAACTAACGATTCCAATTTTTTAGTATTATAAAATGAAGGTAAGAATAATTTAACAGTTTGTTCGTCTGTGCTTTTATTTAAAACAACAAGTATCCTTTCATTAAGATCCGAACGTATATAAGCGAAGATATTTTTGTCGGCTATAATAGAATAATAGTCACCGTATCTAAGAGCAGTGTGATCTTTCCTTAATTTAATAAGAGCAGTTACTTTATTAAAATTTTCTTTTTCATATTTATTTAATTGGTCATCAAATCGCATCATTCTCCTGTTGTCTGGATCAGCTGCACCGGTCATTCCTATTTCGTCTCCGTAAAAAATTGTTGGAATCCCGGGAATTGTGAGTAGATAGCTGAGATATAATCTTAATTTTTTATAACTGCTGGGGTAATTAACTTCAGGCGGATTATTCCAACCGATTTCTATTGAATTACTTGAACTTGTCAGGTCACTATCGGCGTAAGCCATGTAGCGGTCTTTATCCTGGCTGTCCATAATATTCCCCATTAAATTATTCTCACCGAAAATAAAGAGACCCTTTTTAAGTTCTTTGTCCAATTGTGAAAAAGAAGCATCCTTGTTTAAGAAAGTTGGAATAGCTACGTCATATAAATTAAAATTAAACTGGGCGGGAAGCTGTCCGTTGTTTACATACGACTTAACAAGTGAGTAGCTGCCGAACGTTTCACCCATTTGGAACACTGTCCTGTTTTCAGGTATTCCAACTTCTTTTTTTAATCTCCTGTTAAAACTTCGCCAAAATTTATTAGGGATATGCTTGACTGCATCCTGTCTAAATCCATCAGCCCCGGTATTTTTGAGCCACCAAATTGCATCTTCACTTACTACGTCAATTGCTTTTTGAGAGTTAAGAAAATCGAATGATGGTAAAAACGGTTCGAACCATGTTGTAAGTCTTTGCTCATCCCAAATTCGTATATTTAATTTTCCGTTAGGCAGTCTAAGTTTGCCAAACCATTCTCTGTGTTCTTTAAAATACGGGTGATCTATATGGACGTGGTGTGCAACAATATCAAGAAGAACTTTTACGTTATGTTTATGAGCTGTTTTTACAAGTTCTTTTAATTTCTCCATTGTTCCAAATTCTTCTTCAACGGAGCGAGGTTTTATGGGCCAATAGCCATGATAACCTGAAAACCATCTGTAAGGCTTTGGATATTCTCTGAATGCCTTATTTGGATTATCATAAACCGGGGAAATCCACAAAGTTGTAATCCCTAATTTGTCAAAATAACCATCGTTAAATTTGTCGATTATACCCTGGAAATCTCCACCCATATAATTAGCTTTTGCAAAGAGAGAGTCTTGCTTTATTGGTTTGTTTATGGTTTTGTCACTGTCTTTAAATCTATCGATGAGAGTAGAATAAATAATTGCATCGTGCCAGGTGAAGTGTTTATTATCTGAGCCTGCAGGTTTACCGTCAAATAAAATAATATTTTGAATGTTAGAGGTCTGCCCGTTTTGTGTGACAGCTAACCTTAAAACTTTTTTACCGATTAGTTCATTCTTTTTTAAAGTTACGGTAATTGTGTTCTTGTTTAACTCAAGAGAACTTGGATTTATTTTAATATCATTTAAAAGAGCGAATGCATTTTTCGGCTTAATATTTTCATTGTTTTCTTTGTTAGTGTAAACAAAAGAAAATTTGTAATTATTGTCTGATATTTTAGAATTTAATATATGTAAAAAGGGTTGTGTTTTGTGTTTCGACTCCACGTTTAAAACTGAATTAAAACTTCCCATTCCGTTTGAAATTTTTACAGGATTATTTGGGTCAAGCAGCTCTTCACCGTCTGCAAAAAATTTGTACTGATAACGTCCGGGTTCAAGCGATATTCTTGTAGCGAAAACCCCGTTATTGTTATTCATTTTTAGATTAGCACGATCCCAACCGTTAAAACTACCGAAAAGATAAACGCTTTTGTATTTCTTTTTAGGCTTAAATGTAAATGTGAAAAACTGCCGTTTATTTACTCTCACAGGAATCTGATAAATAGTATTCTCAAATTTGAAAGGGATAAAGGTCATTCCTTCAAAATCTTCATTAGGTGTTAATATTAATTTCGTTTTATTATAATTAAATTTTACATTTATGTTGTTTTGTTTTATCAGCGAAAGATTGTTATAATTTTCGGCGTAGAAAATATCAGATATTGTAAGTGAATCGGTCATTCCCGAATTTAAATTTACAGTTTCTATTATATCGTTTATTTCAGGAGATTTTTGGCAAGCAAACGATATTAAGCTGAAAATTATAAGGGGGAAGATTAATTTTTTATAGAAATAAGTTTTCATAGATATCACCCTAAATGCATTATATAATAAGTAGTTATACAAAATAAATAATTATTATATTTAAGGATACAGCCCAAATGGAGTGTTTTTTATAGGAATAGAATTCTAACGTAAAAGTGTTAAATCATCGATCCTTAAAAGTTGAAGAGAAAAACAAAAGAAAGCAATGTAAATGATTTTTACATTAAACTAAGAAAAATTAACCGCAGAGGGAACGGAGAATACGCAGAGAAAATTAAATCTAATAATCTCCTCTGTTTACTGCGTATAAAATTCTCTAATAATACTTGAAACCCAAATAAATTTAATATGTATTTTTAGTGTCTTGTACTCTACTATTTCAATTTATCTTTAAGTTTATTTCTTTGTAGCAGGTACTCCGTTTTATTCAACTTACCTGTCTCATACTTTTCGTCAAGTTGAATAATCCTTTGAAGGATTACATCTCTATCATCAGTGTCTAAAGTTTCTTTTACAGCATATTCTTTATTAGTTACTTTCCCTTTTTTCTGTTTTAGAAACACGAATATACCAACCAACAATAAAACACCGGCAACACCGGCTAATGTAATAGCCGACCAGTTGGTAGGTTCGCCGGTAAGTCCTGCAATATTCATTATCACCTTATCGCCGGCTTTCAAATTAACGGCTTGAAATGTTTTAACAACTTTATTTTCTACAATTTGGTCGGGCAATTCCTTAAGTTTGTCCCCTGATAATTTTGCGTTTTTACCGTAGAAGAAAACATCAAATTCGCCTGTTGGTAAAGAAAATTCTCTAGAAAATTTTATTGTTTTGTTTGGTGCTTTAATTTTATAAGTAAAAGAGATTTGTTTTTCTCCTGGTAAAATTTCCATCGTGTCATAAAATCCTCCATCAGCAGGTTCAACACAACATGACATTAAACCGTAACCTATACTAATATTACCTGCAGCCTTTGGGAGTTTATAATTAACCGTAATAAATTTTCCGCTTTCGGTTGGTATGGTACCTCTATAGGTCCTATCACCTTTGTTTTCCAGTAAAAGAATTTCCTGTATTTCTAAAAAGCCGGTGGTTGGAATTATGAGATAATGTTGAATGGCTGTAGAAATAAGACTGTCGGAATTAGTTGGCTCGTAAATTATTATATCACTAACAGCCGAGGGATTTTCAGCAGATAATGTAGCCTTTTTGCCTGTGTAACCAACTGCTTTATACAATATGGAGGGTTGATAGAATGATCCGCTGTCTACGTTTACTGCTAAATCTTTAAAAGTAAAGAAACCGTTTTTATCGACGGTTGTTTTCAATTTAAAATCTTCATCCTGTTTTTGATCCACGAAACGAGATAGTTCTACTTCGATATTTTTTGGAATTTTAAATCCCGCTGTTCCATTAGTAACTTTTCCTTTTATGGTTCCGGCAAAGGTAATTCCGCTTAAAAACAATACTGTAGCAATTAAATAATAGTAAATTTTCTTCATTTTAAGTTTACCTAATTTTCTTTAACAAATGAATTTCCGCAATTGGTGCAGAATTTAGAATTAATTTTAACCTGTGCTTCGCATTGAGGACATTTCTTAAATTTCTCTTCTGATTTATCGCCGATATTATTTTTCTGAAAGCGGAAGGCTTTAATTTCTTCTTCAATCAAGTCATTTTTAGAATCGCCGTTATTTTGTGTATCTAATTCTTTTAAGATTCTTAAAGCGTTTATTTCATAATCTCTTTTTAGTTCATTGTAATCTTTTTTAGATAATTTCTCCATTTGGTATTCAAATTCAATTTCTTTTAATGCCCCAAGCATCTCATCTTTCTTTTCCAAAAGATCTCCTTTTTCATTTATCTTTATGAATGGGACATAAACAAGTTTATATTTCTTTTGTAAAAGGGGTTGAATTACATAAGCCAGTAAAATAATACTTATTATTAATATAAAGATGAAATTCATGTCTTATCTCCGTCTTCAAAATTATCAAGTTCATTTTTTAATTTGGTACCATATTCAAGCAGCAGGTCATCAGGTATTTTTTTGTTCTGTGTTCTTTGCCCGCTCCACTTATTTACTGCTTTATACAAAAGAAAACCTACGGCTCCGATTGCGATGAAAGGTGTAATCCATGCAGTTAGATTGAACCCTTCTTTTGTGGGTTCAGAAAGGACGGTTTCACCGAATAAGTTAACATAAGAGGCAAGTATCTGGTCTTTACTCTTACCTTGTGCAAGCATGGATTTTATTTTTGATCTCATTTTATCAGCTGTAGTACACTGGCAGCTTGTTAAAACCATGTTACATCCGCAAGTACACATTAAACTGCTTTCAACTTCGCTAAATAATATTGTTTGTGAATGAGTTAGTGAAGGCACTAAAAACAAACTCAAGACTATTACCAGGAATAATTTCATTTTCATATTCATATTAAACTCACACCTTAACTTTATTTTTACTTTCTAACTCTTTCGTGTTCACTTTTCCGTCTCCAGGTTTCTGAAGCGGTTTCTTTTTTTTCTTTTTCTTTGAAGGCCACATGGTAAAAATAGTAGCTCCAAATAAAATATATCCGCCCCACCAAATCCAGCCGATTAATGGGTTTATCTTCGCTTTTATATTTACTGCGCCTGTATCATCACCGCCGGCTAAAATAAGGTAAAGGTCTTCTTTAAAACTAGATGTTATTGAAACTTCGGTAGA
>VAPH01022171.1_pt1 | contig 23825 bp, 21 predicted proteins | sample 3393861 | NCBI WGS metagenome assembly VAPH01 (sample SAMN08290439, study PRJNA428436) | hydrothermal vent metagenome | isolation source: Deep-sea hydrothermal vent chimney | place: Atlantic Ocean: South-mid Altantic Ridge | reverse complement strand
GCCAGACGAATTGTAAACTATGCAAAAGTTAATCAAAATGTAGTTCAGGGTGAAGATGCAGGATTTATTAAATTTGGTTCAAGAATAGATATTTTTGTACCTTTGGATATGAAGATCAACGTAAAGCCAAATCAAAAAACAAAAGGAGGAGTAACCGTAATTGCCAGTATTTAATGTCTGATTTAGATAAAAAATTTAAACATGCTTTTGAAATTGCATCCGCAATGACAAAAAAATTACCTCCTGATATTATGCTGCAGTTTTATTCTTATTATAAGCACGCAACCAGTAAGGATTCTGTAGTAATACCGTCTGGTAATAATATTGTGAGAAATGCTTTTAAATTAAATGCCTACTTTCAATTAAGCAATATTACAGCAGATGAAGCCAAGAAAAAATATATTGAATTGGTTGAAAAATACACAGATCAAAAAATTACCTAACTATTAAAAAATCAAAAATAATTATGAAAAAAATACTATTTTACATAATATTCTTATCGTTTATTGTGAGCATGAATTCCTGTAAAAAAGAAAAGGAAAAGACTTCCGATGAAAAAATTGAAATAAAAAATTATATCGTTGATTCAAAAAATTCTGTGATCAACTGGACTGCTTATAAAACTACCGAAAAAATCGCGGTTAAAGGTATCTTTAAAGATGTGACAGTCATAAAAAGTGAACCGGCAACAAATAGAGAAGATGTTTTGAAAGGTTTAGAATTTGAAATTCCGGTTTCCAGTATATTTAGTAATGACAGTATAAGGGATTTTAAATTAGTGAATTTCTTTTTTGGTGTAATGGAAAATACATTAAGTCTTAAGGGAAAGTTTGCAAATGTAGAAAATGGTAAAGGAATCATTAAACTAAATATGAATGGCATTTCAAATGATCTACCATTTAATTATGAGATTATTGATGATAATATCACAATCAATTCAACAATGAATTTAGATAACTGGAAGGCACAGTTAGCAATCGAATCTCTAAACAATGTATGTAATGAAAAGCATACAGCAGCAGATGGTATTAGCAAAACATGGAGTGAAGTTGCCATTAATGTACAAGTCAAAACTGTTCTGGAAAATTGAACTTTGGGAACCTGTAAACATAATTTTTACTGATTATTTAAAAAGAACTACAAAAGAACAGAAAAAAAACTGGGGTGATATAAACAATATATCACTCCAAATTTTTTAGACTTTCTTTTAACATGGTGATTTTTGCAAGTGCATCATCTTCTTTATTTCGCTCATTTTTAATTACTTGTTCAGGAGCATTATTTACGAACCGCTCATTACTCAGTTTCTTTTGAACCGATATTAAAAAACCTTCCGTATAATTCAATTCATTTTTTAATTTTTTAATTTCGTCTTCAATATTGATAGATTCACCTGTTGGAATAAAGTATTCGTTCGATTTTACCCTGTACGAAAGCACTCCTTCCGGTTTATTTTGGATATATTTCAAATTGGAAAGATTTCCCAGTTTTTGAATGATTACATCAAAATCTTTGTTTACCACTTCGTTATCCATTACAAATAATTCTACCTGATCTTTGTTTGCTATATTTTTTTCTTTCCTTATCGATCTTATACCTGCAATAACATCTGTAGTAAAATCAAATTGTTTTATAAGATTTTCATTTGCATTTTCAAGCTCCGGCCATGGAGATACAATCAAAGCATTTTCAGGTTTTCTTTCACTAATAAGTTGCCATATCTCTTCTGAAATAAATGGCATGAATGGATGAAGCAGCTTAGTTATTTTTTCAAAATTAGATATGGTTTGTTCAAATGTTTTTATATCAATCGGGCTTAGATATGTTGGTTTAACTATTTCCAAATACCAAGAACTAAAATCATCCCAGATAAATTTATACGTAATCATTAAAGCCTCAGAAATTCTATATCCTTCATAAGATTTTTCAAGATCGGTAAGCACTTTTGCCAACTTGGCATCAAACCATTTTATGGCTTGTATTGCCGATTCAGGCTGCTCGATATCTGAAGAAACTTCCCATCCTTTAACGAGACGAAAAGCATTCCAAATTTTATTCGAAAAATTACGGCCCTGTTCACACAGCTCAATATCAAAAGGTAAATCATTTCCGGCGGGTGAAGTTAACAGCATCCCTACTCTAACTCCATCAGCGCCATATTTTTCTATTAAAGCAATTGGATCCGGTGAATTCCCCAATGATTTTGACATTTTTCTTCCCTGCTTATCTCTAACAATTCCCGTAAGGTAAACTTTAGAGAAAGGTTTTTCGCCTCTGTATTCATAGCCAGCAATGATCATACGTGCAACCCAAAAAAATAAAATTTCCGGTGCAGTAACCAAATCCCTTGTAGGGTAATAATAATTTATTTCCTCGTTCTCCGGATTACGAATTCCATCAAATACAGAAATTGGCCATAACCATGATGAAAACCAAGTATCTAAAGCATCTTCATCTTGTTTTATATCGGTTACCAATAAGTTTTTTCCGGTTTTTTCTTGCGCTAATTTTAAAGCTTCCTCAATATTTTCAGCTACCACAAAATCATTGTGACTATCGCCGTAATAATATGCTGGAATGCGATGGCCCCACCACAACTGCCTGGAAATATTCCAATCGCGAACATTTTCCATCCAATGCCTATAGGTATTTTTAAATTTTTCGGGTACGAGCATAACATCGTTCTCCATTACAGCTTGTAATGCCGGCTTGGCGAGATCTTTCATTTTTAAAAACCACTGTATAGAAACCTTTGGTTCAATGATTGCTCCTGTTCTTTCGGAGGTTCCGATTTTATTTTTATAATCTTCAACTTTACTAAGACATGAAATCGATTCCAACTCTTTTACAATTTCTTTTCTAACTACAAATCGATCTTTACCTTGAAAGTGTAAACCGTAAGTATTTAATGTTGCATCATCATTAAAAATATCGATAACTTCCAAATTATGTCGCTCTCCAATTTCCTTATCATTAGGATCATGAGCAGGTGTAATTTTTAAACAACCGGTACCAAATTCCATATCTACATATTCATCTTCAATTATAGGAATTATTCTATTGGCAATTGGAACAATAACTTTTTTACCTTGTAAATGTTTAAATCTTTCATCATTCGGATTCACACAAACCGCGGTATCGCCCAAAATTGTTTCAGGTCGTGTTGTGGCAATAGTTACAAATTCTTTTGAATCTTCAATTTGATATTTTAAATAATATAATTTTCCGTTTTTCTCCTTATAATTTACTTCTTCATCAGAAATGGTTGTTTTTGCTTCAGGATCCCAGTTCACCATTCGATAACCCCTGTAAATTAACCCTTTATTATACAGATCAACAAAAACTTTGGTTACAGATTCAGACATGTCATCATCCATAGTGAATTTAGTACGATCCCAATCACAAGAGGCACCTAATTTTTTAAGTTGTTCTAAAATAATTCCACCGTGTTTATGTGTCCAATCCCAAGCATGTTTTAAAAATTCATCTCTTGATAGATCCGATTTATCAATACCTTCTTCTTTTAATTTTGCAACTACCTTGGCTTCGGTAGCAATAGAAGCATGATCAGTTCCCGGCACCCAACATGCATTAAAACCTTTCATTCTGGCACGACGGATCAACACATCTTGAATGGTATTATTTAACATATGTCCCATGTGCAAAACACCGGTTACATTTGGAGGAGGTATCACTATTGTATACGATTCTCGCTGATCTGGTTTTGAATTAAAATAATTATTTGTCAACCAAAAGTCATACAATTTATTTTCAACCGAAGATGCATTATATTTTGCCGGGATGTTCATTAGTTAAATTTTTGTAAAATAGTGAGCAAAATTACAATATTAAGCAATATATTCATTTGATTTTAGTTACTATTTTATCATAATAATTATTAATTTTACAGCAAAACATATATCATGAAAAAAATACTATTAATTTTATTTGTTGGCATATTCAGCTTTTCAGTTAAAGGGCAAACGAAAGAAGAGATTAAAAAAGATTTTACGGGACCTGTTTTTGAATTTGAAACTGAAGTGATAGATTACGGAGAAATTGCCGAAAACTCAGATGGCAACCGAGTGTTTAAATTCAAGAATATAGGAAAATCACCATTAATTATTACAAAAGTAAAAGGAAGTTGTGGCTGTACAGTACCAACAAAACCTGAAGAACCTATTATGCCCGGTGAAACCGGAAAAATCAAGGTTAAATACGCAACTAATAGAATCGGGCCATTTTCAAAAACGGTTACTATTAATTCTAATGCCTTTGAACCTACGAAAGTTTTAAAAATAAAAGGAAGAGTTTTAGAAAATAAAAACAAGGAGCTAGAAAAAAAGAAAAGTATAGTTTCTGATAATTAAAAAATCCTTTTTAAGCAATTGTTAAAACATGTCTTTTAAATAAAACTCATATCGAAGATGGTTACCATCTCTATCGACTAAAAGTCTTATTCTTTTGTTTTCTTTTTGTGATAAGATCTGAATAATTTCGCTCATTTCTTTTTCGTAAGAAGGTATTCCGTTTATTTCTAAAATAATATCACCAACTAATAAACCTGCAAGTTTTGCAGGCGAACCATCTCTAACAAATGATATCTGAAAACTTGGCTTGTAGGCAAGTCCGTAACTATACATAATTTCAAAAATATTCCTATCCATACTATTAGCTACACCCATATGATTAGTATTAGTTCTTTTTTCTTTTATCAACATTTCACCTCCGTATACCAATTCGATTCCGCTTTTATTGTATAAAAATGGTGAATTAAAAAATTTATAGTTTTTTTTAAGGGTAATCTTTCTATTCTTATAATCAAAAATTACATGGAAACGTTTTAAAATTTCTGCACCTAAAGACCCATTTCTTTGTTTATTTTTTTGGGCAGCTACAATGGCAATTGAATCAGGGTAAGAAACAGAGGCATTTTCAAAAACAAATTTTCCTATTTTTAGCTTTCTGATTTTGCTTCTTTTACCGAAAATGTTTCCATTCAAACCTTTTCCGAGGTAATCATCAAAATATTTTTCAGAAATAATAATTTCAGAATGGCTCATATCAAATAGCCAAAGTGCGTCTCCACCACCTGAGTCAATTAATAATTTAACTTTAAAAAAATCACCTAAATGATTTTCTACAAATACATCTATATATGGTTTATTATCATAAAAATCCAAGGGAAAGGTTTCACACTTTTTACAATTTTTATATTCGTAAGTATCTTGATTGTAAAAGGTTATTTTTTTGGAGGCATAGTTAATTTTAACAACAAAATCTTTAAATAGATCTCCTCCAATAATTCCATGGATATCAACTCCCATCTTAGACGACAGATCAAACAAATCATCAAGAATTATATATACTTTATGAAGTGGATCCTCAATTCCGTTTATACGAAACAAATTATCATCAGATATTAAGGCATTTATTGGAGCTCCGGTTCCAAGTCCCCGTAACTGAATTTCTTTTACACTATTCAATTTAATAGAATCTGAGAATTTTAAATTAAATAAAATTGTTTTTTCAATACCTGTATCTAATAAAAAAGTTAGCTCTTTTCCATTTATCATTGCATTGATAACAACCATATTGTTAACCAATGAAAATGGTACGGTAACACTTTTCTTGTTCTTGTCGATAATTCGAAAATTCCCTTGAGAAACACCAGAAAATGTAATAATAAAAATGAGAACGAAAAAACCTATTTTCTTAATTGTAGTATCCTTTAATTATTTAAATGAAAATACTACAAAAAAGAGGAATATCAATATTTTTAAGAAAAATTTAGCTTTTGTTTAGATTTATTTAAGAAAGAACTACTTTTTTAATACTTCATCAATTTTTTGAATTGTAAAAGGAATCATTTCTTTGGCAATGATAAAGGCAATAAAATATTTACGTGTTTTTTTATTAGCCATTAATACAGTGCTCAAAATATTTTCTGCAACTCTTTTATAGTTTTCTAATGAAATAGATTCTACTGAAGTTTTAAAAGATGATTTAAATGAACTACCTCCAAATATAGACGATGAAATTTTAATTAATGGATTATTTATAATGGCTGATTCCTGATCTTCAATATCACATTTCAATTGTTTCTTTGCAATTTTGAGATCTTCGTAGGATTTAATATTAAAATGGATTTGATTATTACTCATCACAAGAATTTTAATTAGAATTGCTTAAATCTTCTTCCCCTGCTAGAGCAGATTTTACAATTCCATCTTTTACTTTTGTATCAATAGCACTTTTACTAAATAATAGATAAACAATTAAGATTAGAACATAAACTCCACCAATAATAGCAAAACCTATGGTATTACTATTAAACAATTCTGAAAGCCAAAAAGCCAATGACAAACTAAACATCAGCAATATAAAAATGGCAACAATCAATATTAAAAATGAATTAACTAAGGTAGCAACCACATTAGCCAAAGTACTGATAAGTTCTAATTTAATAAGTTGAACTCTATTATCAACATACTTTTTAATCAGTTCAATCATAATAAAAAATAAAATGGAAAATTAAATGGAGTTAGATTTTGTATCCACTTCTTTTGCCTCTTTTTTTAATGATTCAATCTTATCTGCAAGCTCTTTTTCTAATTTTTTCACTTTAGCAGCAACATGAGCATACTTTTCTTTTACAGCACCAGTGACATCGTGAAATTTATCTTTAAAATCTTTGAATGAATCTTTATCCAAATCATGTATTTTATTAGATAGATCCACAAATTTTTTATCTAAATCACTTTTTAGATCACTTGCTTTATCAGCAATTTTTTCACGAGTTTCCTTTCCTGAAGCAGGGGCCAACATTAAACCTGCAATTGCTCCGGCTGTAGCTCCAACAATCAGTCCTAATAAAAGTTTTGAATCACTAGACATAACATTAGTTTTAGATTAATATTAATTGATAAAGGTACAAAATATTAAAATAATATTATCACGTAAGCTATAAAAAAAAGTAGATTTTCATAAAATAAAGTAAATATTATTTTGCAATTTTGTACAAAAATATAATCGTATTAAAATATGCCAAAAATATCTAAAAAAGGGCAAATGATGCCTGAATCACCTATTAGAAAATTAGTTCCTTTTGCCGAAGATGCTAAAAAAAGAGGAATAAATGTTTTTCATTTAAATATCGGTCAGCCGGATATTAAAACACCCCAAATTGCATTAGACGCTGTAAAAAATAATACTATTGAGGTTTTATCCTACGCTCGAAGTGAGGGTTCTGAATCGTACAGGAAAAAATTAACTGCTTATTATAAAAAAAATCAAATTGATATAAATGCTGATGATATTATTGTAACCACCGGAGGTTCTGAAGCCTTATTATTTACTATAGGAAGTATAACCGATTACGGTGATGAAATTATTATACCAGAGCCATTTTATGCAAACTACAACGGTTTTTCGACTGCAAATGGAATAGAAATTGTTCCAATAGTATCTTCAATTGATACTGGTTTTGCACTTCCTGAAATTAAAGAATTTGAAAAATTAATCGGCCCGAAAACAAGAGCTATTTTAATATGTAATCCTGGCAATCCAACAGGTTATTTATATTCAAAAGAAGAAATAGAGAAGCTAAAGGCTTTGGTACTTAGATACGATTTGTTTTTAATTGCTGATGAAGTTTATCGTGAATTTGTTTATGATGGAATGCAACACCATTCTATTATGAGTGAAACCGGATTAGATGAAAATGCTATTATGATCGATTCTGTTTCAAAACGCTATAGTATGTGTGGAGCCCGTATTGGTTGTATTGTTTCACGAAACAAGGAATTGATTCAAACCACCTTAAAATATGCCCAGGCTCGATTAAGTTCACCAACTTATGCTTTATTGGCAAGTGAGGCTGCTTTAGATACACCTCAAAATTATTTTGATGAAGTTATTGAAGAATATGTAAAAAGAAGGAATATTTTGATTGCTGAATTAAATAAAATTGACAAAATTAAAGTTTCTACACCAAAAGGGGCCTTTTATTGTATTGCTGAATTACCGGTTTCTGATGCAGATGATTTTGCCCAATGGATGTTAGAAAAATTCAGTGATAATAATGAAACCATTATGGTAGCTCCGGCCAGCGGATTTTATTCTACCAAAGGTTCGGGAAAGAATCAGATCAGAATTGCTTATGTATTAAACAAAGAAAGCTTGATTCGCTCGGTAGAATTGCTTAAACTTGCATTAGAGCAATACAACGGTTAATGTTTCAAAAAAATATATCCTTAAAATCTTTCAACACTTTCGGTATAGAAGCTAGAGCCGAAAGTTTTGTTTCGGTTACTTCTCTTGTACAACTAAAGAATATTATTTCTAAAAATAAAGATGTTTTTATCCTTAGCGGAGGAAGCAATATATTACTTACAAAAAATATAGGTAAACCTGTTATTCACATTGATCTCAAAGGAATAGATATTTTAGAAACTCCAAATCAAAACCTTGTAATTGTTAAGGTACAAGCAGGTGAAAATTGGCATGAATTTGTACTTTGGTGTATTGATCATGATTTTGGAGGTATAGAAAATTTATCCTTGATACCGGGTAACGTAGGAACTAGCCCAATGCAAAACATTGGTGCTTATGGTGTTGAAATAAAGGATGTTTTTTTAAGTTTAGAAGCTCTTGAAATCGCTACCGGAAAAATTAGAATATTTGACAAAGAAGCCTGTAATTTTGGATACAGGGAGTCAATTTTTAAAAATATTGAAAAAGGCAAGTATATTATAGTAAGTGTTACTTTTCAGCTTACTGCAAATCAACATACTCTCAAGACTTCCTATGGAACTATTCAAGAAGAATTAGAAAAAAAACATCCTATCAAAAATTTAACTATAAAAGATGTATCTGATGCAGTAATTGCTATCCGACAAAATAAATTACCCGATCCTAAAAAAATTGGTAACAGTGGTAGTTTTTTTAAAAACCCGATGATTTCTATAGATCAATTTAAGGACTTGGAAAAAAAATATCCAAAAATTCCCCACTACCCCATTTCTAAAAAATTAATTAAAATCCCTGCCGGTTGGTTAGTAGAAAAATGCGGATTTAAAGGTAAACGATTTGGAGATGCAGGAGTTCATAAAAATCAAGCTTTGGTTTTGGTTAATTATGGCAAAGCAAGTGGAAAAGAAATATTAAGTCTTGCTAAAAATATACAACAAACCGTTTTTAATAATTTTGGGATCGAATTAGAAATGGAAGTTAATGTAATATGATTTACGATTGATTCTGCTTATGATTTTAAACGAACAGGTAATAGTGTCTTTTTCTAAACATGTTCACCTATTTTGTAATCGTAATTTCAGGATAAGAAACTTAGTGAAGGGTTTAATTTCGACTACAAATTTCCTGCTTCTGACTTTTATATCTTTTCTAACATAAATCATAAAATACTTGTCATTTATTTTATTAACTTTATAGGTGTAAATCTTTAAAGCTAAAACTATGAAAATATATGACGAAAAACACATTAAAAACATTGCATTGGTTGGCGCCCATGACAGTGGCAAGACTACGCTTGCCGAAACAATGTTATTTGAAGCCGGTCTTTTAAACCGTCGTGGTTCTGTAGAAGATAAAAATACAATAGCCGACTATCATCAAATTGAACAAGAAAGAGAAACTTCTATTTTTGCTACACCCTTACATACTGAATGGCGTAATTATAAAATTAATATAATTGACACTCCCGGTTTGGATGATTTTATTGGTGAAATTGCTTCAACCATGCGGGTTGCAGATTCCTTGGTTACTGTAATTAATGCACAACATGGAGTTGAAGTTGGTACAGAAATCATTTGGGAATATATCAACAGATTTAGCCGCCCCACCCTGTTTGTGATCAATCAAATAGATCATCCACAGGCAAATTTTGATGCTAGCTACCAAGGTATTGTTGATTTGGTTGGAAATAATGCTGTTCAAGTACAATATCCCATAACTATTGATGGAGCACAATGTATTGTAGATGTTTTAAAAATGAAAGTTTATAAATTTAAACCGGAAGGTGGAAAACCTGAAAAATTAGAAATTCCGGAAGACCAAAAAGAAAAAACTGATCACTTACATAATGAGTTGGTCGAAAAAGCTGCAGAAAACGATGAAGAGTTAATGGAGCTTTATTTTGAAAAAGGTACTCTCAATGAAGATGAAATGAGATTAGGCATACAAAAAGGTATGCTGAACCATGAACTATTTCCTGTTTTTTGTGTGTCAGCCTTAAATGATATGGGTAGTGGAAGACTAATGGGTTTTATTGATAATGTAGCTCCGGCGGCAGCCGATTTAAAACCGGAGCAAAGCTTAGAAGGCAACGAAGTAATTTGTAAAGCCAATGAGCCAACATCTGTATTTATTTTTAAAACTTTTCATGAACCTAACTTAGGGCAAATAACATTTTTTAAAGTAAAGTCAGGTGAAGTAAAACAAAATGATAGATTGAAAAATTCTCGTAATGGGGAAGTTGAAAATTTAAATCAACTCTTTATTATGGATGGAAAAAAAAGGCATGTAGTTGATAAACTAACTGCCGGGGATATTGGTGCAACCCTAAAATTAAAAAATACGGAAACCAATGATACCTTACACGACATTGAAAAAGAATTAACGATTAAACCCATAATTTTTCCGGAACCACGAATAAGAAAAGCGGTTGGTGCTGTTAACAAAAAAGATGAAGAAAAATTAAATGAAATACTTAAAAAAATTCATAGTCAGGATCCAACTGTAATAATTAAATATTCAAATGAATTGAAGCAAGTTATTTTATCCTGTCAGGGTGAACTTCATTTAGCTACTGTTAACTGGACATTGAAAAACGTTTACGGAATTGAGGCTAAATTTGAAAAACCAAAAATAGCATATCGGGAAACCATTCAGGGTCCGGCATCAAAAAGCTACAAACACAAAAAACAATCTGGTGGAGCCGGCCAATTTGGAGAAGTACATCTAAAAATTGAACCATGGCATGAAGGTATGGATGACCCGGAAGGATTTAATATCAGAGGTAAAGAGGAAATTGATTTAAAATGGGGCGGCAAATTAATTTATTACAATTGTATTACCGGAGGTGTTATTGATACCAGATATTTACCTGCTGTAATGAAAGGAATTTTAGAGGTAATGGAAGAAGGCCCTTTAACAGGTTCTTATGCAAGAGATATTAGAGTGATGGTTTATGATGGAAAAATGCACTCGGTTGACTCTAATGATATTTCATTTAAAATTGCCGGGGCACATGCGTTTAAAGCCGCCTTTTTAGCAGCAAGACCTAAATTAATGGAACCTATTCATGATCTGGAAGTTAGAGTTCCTGAAGAATTAATGGGTAATGTTATGACCGATTTGCAGTCCAGACGATCAATTATAATGGGAATGGATAGCGATGGAAAACATCAAATTATCAAAGCAAAAGTTCCATTAGCTGAAATGTATAAGTACTCTACCAGTTTACGTTCTCAAACCCAGGGTAGAGCAACTTTTAAAACAAAGTTTTCCTCTTTTGAACCGGTACCGCTAAACCTGCAAAAAGAACTTGTAAAAGAAACTTAAAATATATTTTATTAAATTATTTAAACCCATTAAAAATATTACTTTTGGTGGGTTTTTGTATAATTTTATTCCTTTAAACAAAAAATGAAAATATTCAGATCAGAAAGTTTTGTCGATTACAGTTCATACACTTTCAATTATGCCACTTATTGCATCAAAGAAGAACAAAACGAAATTCCTGAAATTTATAATCAAGGATTTTTACCTTATTCAAACAATACTGAATTACAATACGAAACCTATTATTTGGCAAGAAGTTTAAGGGTAGAATTAGATTGTTTTAAAGAATCTTCAGAAAACAGAAGAGTTGCCAAAAAAATTGTTGAATTAGATCCAAAGTTTGAAGTTACTCCAATTGCTAAATTTGATTTACAAAATGAATTTTTTCTGAATTTTTGTTTAAATTATGGTAAACAACGATTTAGTGAAGGATTAGATTTGAATAGATTGGTTTATATTTTAAATACCAAAAGTATTTCGCATATTTTTGAATTTAAAATAAGCTCTGAAAAAATAGGATTTGTAATTGCTATTATTGAAAAAGATACTTTGCATTACTGGTTTGCATTTTTCGATATGGAATATCAAAATTTTTCATTGGGAAAATATATGATGTTTAGTGTTATACAATGGGCTGCAGAAAATAAATTCAAACATATTTATTTGGGAACATGCTATGGTGAAAAATCGTTGTACAAGGTAAGAGACTTTAAAGGATTGGCTTTTTTTGACGGCAACCAATGGAATAGTGACATGAAATTATTAAAAGTAAAATGTAAATCTGACAACAAATTTATTGCAGATGATTTTAAACAAGACACCGACCTGTTTTTAGAAAAATTAAACATGAACAGGTTATGATTTACTATTACATTTCTAGTACATCCAAAGAATAAAAAGTGGCATTTATGTCGCAATTAGGTATTTAATAATTAACTTTGTAGTGTTAAATATTTTATTATGAAACTTTTATTATTAAGTATCGTATTATTGGGTTTAGCCTTTGCAGGTATTGCTATTAAGATCTGGGCTAAAAAAGGTGGTGAATTTGATGGTACCTGTGCTGGTAAGAATGTTAAACTGAAAGAAAAAGGCATTGTTTGCTGCGGTAAGGATGATTGTCACGGAGAAGACGAAGGTAAAATGGAAGTTGAAAAAGTATCATAAGACAAAATGTTAATTTTTATTGCGTTTTGTACTATTATTATAATTCAAACTTTTATTTATTTATTCCTTTTCGGAAAATTCGCCTTTTCAATAAAGGACAACAAAAATTACAAGCACTTTCCTCTTAGTGTAATTATTTGTGCAAAAAATGAAGAAAATAATTTAAAAAAAAATCTTCCCTTAATCGCTAGTCAAAATTATGATGATCTAGAAATAGTATTAATTGATGATGCATCTAATGATAGTTCATTAAGTGTAATGCACGAATTTAAAAATATTAATCCTAATCTAAATATTCAAATCATTTCCATTTCTGTTAGTGATTCACATGGAAAAAAATATGCATTAGGTAAAGGAATACTTGCAACTAAAAATGATTTTTTAATTTTAATCGATGCCGATTGTTTCCCGGTAAACAATAACTGGGTAAGAGAAATGAGCTCCCATTTTTCAAAATACAAATCAGTGGTTTTGGGTTATGGTGCGTATCGAAAAATAAATAATTCGTTTTTAAATAAATTAATTCGTTTTGAAACCTTGCTTACCGCTGTACAATACTTTTCCTATGCTCAAATAGGAAAATCATACATGGGTGTAGGTAGAAATATAGCTTATAAAAAAGAAGAATTTTTAAAAGCAAATGGGTTTTCAAAACATGAACATATACTTTCAGGGGATGATGATCTACTCATTAGCCAAATTACAACAAAACATAACACAACTATATGTTATTCTAAACAAAGTTTTACAATTTCAGAGCCGGAAACAAAATTAAAAAACTGGATCAATCAAAAAAGAAGACATATTTCTACTTCATTTCATTATAAATATTTTCATAAAATAACGCTCGGTATCTTTTACCTCTCTCAACTATTATTTTGGGTTTTAGCTATTGTATTGATCCTTTTAAATATTCATGTTGCCTTAACATTATCTTTGATTCTATTGCGCTTCTTTATATGGTATTTAATCATTATTAAATCAGCTCAAAAACTTGATGAAAAAGATTTAATCATATATGCTCCATTATATGAAATTTCAATTATATTTATGCAGTTATACATCTTTGCTAGAAATATAATCTCTTCACCAAAAAATTGGTAGCATTTACATGAATGATAAAAAAGACATCAATTTATTAGTCCAGCAAGCCAAAATGGGCAATCAAAAAGCCTTTAGCACCTTATTAAATTCTTTTTGGAAGGATGTATATCACTTTCAATTCAATAAATGCAATAATGAAGATGAGTCGGAGGATATTACTATCAAAACATTTGCAAAGGCTTTTGACAAAATAAAAAGTTTTGATGATAATTACCAATTTAAAAACTGGCTCTTTACAATTTCCAGTAATATTTATATCGATCATTTAAGAAAGGTGAAAACTGAAACAATTTCCCTAAATAAAAATCCCAAAGAAATTCATAGAATTGTTGATGAAGAACCCTCGCCAGCTGATCAGCTCATACAAGAACAAAATTTGGCTCAGCTTAAAGCATATATCAAACAATTAAAACCGCACTATCAAAAAGTAATAAATCTACGGTATTTTCAAGAATTAAGTTATAAAGAAATTGCCAGTACCCTTAATGAACCAATGAATAATATAAAAGTTAAGTTATTGAGAGCTAAAAAATTACTTGCAGAAATAATTAATACTAAATAATTGTTGCAAATTAATTTAGTACATGAAAACTAAAATTACAGCTTTTATAAAATCACTTGGCCCCGGACTGTTATTTGCCGGAGCTGCTATTGGTGTATCGCATCTGGTACAATCAACAAAAGCTGGTGCTGAATTTGGATTTGGCCTGCTATGGGCTCTTTTAATTGTTAATTTATTTAAGTATCCGTTTTTCCAATATGGTCCGAGGTATGCTACCGCAACAGGAGAAAGCTTGATTGATGGGTATAAAAAATTAGGGAGGGGGGTTTTGATTGCCTTTTTTATTCTTACTTTTTTAACCATGTTTACTATCCAGGCTGCTGTTACTATAGTCACCGCGGGCCTGGCTTCCAATCTTTTTGGAATCACTCCAAATTTGACTATATGGAGTATTATAATTACTCTATTTAGTTTTATAATTCTAATTGCAGGTAAATACAAAGTTCTTGACAAGTTAATGAAGATCTTTATCTTGGTTCTTGCAGTTAGCTCTATTATTGCAGTGCTGGTTGCAGCAAATCGATCATATTCGTCAATTGATTTAACGCAAATCTTACCAAAAGGAGCTGTTGAAATCAGTTTTTTAATTGCTTTCTTAGGATGGATGCCTGCACCATTGGATATTGCTACATGGCATTCTCTTTGGACCTTAGAAAAGAAAAAAGAAACCGGACATGATTTTGACTCAAAACGTGCTCTTTTTGATTTTAATATTGGATATATCACCACTGTTTTTTTAGGAATTTGCTTTATGGCCCTTGGAACTTTTGTTCTGTTTAATTCGGGCGAGGAAATAAGTGGTAATGCCAATAGTTTTGCCAAACAATTAATAAACTTATACACTTCTAATTTAGGAAAAGGAGCAGCTGTTTTTATCGGTATTGCCGCATTTACAACCATGTTTAGTACTTCTATAACCACATTAGATGCTTCACCCAGGGCTATGGCAAAAAGTAGCGAGCTGTTATTTGGAAAAAAATCAAGTAATTATTATTTGTTTTGGATCATACTATTGGCAACCGGAACTATAGTTATTCTAAGTTTTTTTAAAACCAGCATGATAACCTTTGTGAAAATCGCAACGATTCTTTCATTTTTAACTGCTCCATTTTATGCAATTGTAAATTTTATATTGATCAAAGGAAAACATACTCCAAAAAAGTACCATCCTTCAAAATTTTTAACAGGACTAAGTTATTTAGGGATCTTCTTCCTTATTGGATTCAGTTTTTGGTATGTTTTTAGTTTATTTTAATATAAAATTATAAAAAACATACACTAATTCAATTTTTTTCTGATAACTGAAAAAATAATACTATCTTTGCTTTTTTAAAATATATTATATACAATGTTACAAGGTACAGTAAAATTCTTCAATGATTCTAAAGGTTTTGGATTCATAATTGAAGATGATTCAACAAATGAACATTTTGTTCATGTTTCTGGATTAATTGACGAAGTCAAAGAAGGAGATGCAGTTGAATTTGAATTAAAAGAAGGTAAAAAAGGACTAAACGCAGTAAATGTAAAAGTAATTTAATATTTATTCTTTAACTTTTTTAATGAAAACTAAAGCCTATCAAATTTGATAGGCTTTTTTTTTGTTATCAAATATGATAAAAATTAGGTTTTATTTACATATATGCTTTATCTTTGTACGTTAATATTTATTTGATTTAGATCAATGTTTGATGTAATTTTTTTGAATGAATATTTTAATTAAAATAACTAATTAAAGAAATAATTTAATGTCGAAAATACATTCATTTCATATCCCGGTTATGGGAACAGGTTTTACTATAGATACTCCACTGAAGGTATCACAATTAGGTATAGATTCGGTTATTTCAATTGTTGACGATGATCTTCTCGAAAAAATGAGAAAATTTTATTGTGAAAAATTTGAAATACCTTATCATGCTATTTCCGAAAAAATAGAAGATTTTAGAGCGAAAAGAACAACTTCCTATCTTAATTTGATTAAAAAACTTGCAGAAAATAAATTTGAAGAAGTTAAAAACTCCCTTCTTTCAAAACGGGATGAATTAATTGACTATTTTAATATGTTGCCGGATAGTTCATCAATAAAAAAGGAATTTAAAAATTTAGTAGATAAAAATTTCAATTTAATTGATCTTAAAAACTGGGTTAAAGAAAACCTGACCATGGGGAGCATTGATGTTAACATCATGACAAAATTGGATAAAGACAACTTTAAAAATGGTAAACAACTACCAATTGAATACAATGATGCTCATGCAGCTTTAAGGGGTTATGCTACAAGTGATTTGAGCTCTTCATTGATTCTTTCAGCAGGTATGAATCCTAGGCTTTACAGTTATTTAGAACAGTTTGACGATTTTTTCCCTAACAAGAATGGAGAAATTAAAAAGAAAATAATTTTAAAAGTAAGTGACTATAGGTCTGCATTAATCCAAGGAAAATTTCTTGCAAAAAAAGGCATTTGGGTGTCTGAATACAGAATTGAATCAGGGTTAAATTGCGGGGGGCATGCCTTCGCAACTGATGGATTTTTGATGGGACCGATTTTAGAGGAATTCAAACAAAACAGAAACGATTTAATTCAGTCAATTGATGAAATATTAATTCCAGCATTGAAAAATAAAGAGCGTACTATTCCTAATAAAAAACTAGAACTAAAAATAACTGCCCAAGGTGGTGTTGGAACTGCTGAAGAGCAACGATTTTTGATTGATCAATATCAAATAGACTCAGTGGGTTGGGGTACTCCATTTTTATTAGTTCCTGAAGCTACAACTGTTGATGATACTACCTTGAATAAATTGATAGATGCAAAAGAAAAAGATCTGTACCTTAGTAATATTTCACCTTTAGGAGTTCCTTTTAACAGTTTAAAAGGCAATACAAAAGATATTGAAAAATTAGAGATGGTAAATAATGGCCGGCCGGGTAGTTCATGCCCGAGAGAATTCCTTTCTTCAAACAAAGAGTATACTGATAAAAGTATTTGTACTGCCTCAAGACAATACCAACGAAATAAACTGAAAGAGCTGGAAAAAGGAGATGACTCTAAAGAAGAATACAAAAGCAAATTCAATACAATAATTGAAAAATCTTGTCTTTGTATTGGCCTTGCAAATTCTGCTTATCTAAAAAATAACATCAAGATAAACAATAAAAAAGGTGTTTCAGTTTGTCCTGGACCTAATATGGCATATTTTTCGAAATTAATGAGTTTGAAAGATATTATAGATCATATTTATAATAGAAATAACGTTATAACCAGAAATGATCGCCCAAATATGTTTGTGAAAGAATTGAAATTGTATTTAGATTATTTAAAGACTAAAATTGAAGAAACAAGTAATTCATTAAACAAAAAACAAGAAAAATATCTTTTAAATTTTTCAAATAACCTGAATGAGGGAATAAATTATTATCAAAGCCTGTTTTTAAACGTAAAAGACAAATTTAAAGATACTAAATCCAATATTCTTGCTGAGTTAGAATCAAGCAAAAAATCATTGCAGCAACTGCAATTGGAAATTGAAGTACTGATCAACAAAATGGTATTATCTCATTAATCTATTGAGATAATACCGAAATATATTCTTAATAAGATCTTAAGTCCAAATTATTGGTTTTTTTGATACTATAAAAAGTTATCTTTTTAAAAAAGAATTTCCAATTGCACATTGTAAACATAGTTGTTTGTCGCAATAGGCCGTTTTTAACTGTAAAAAGGCCTGACTTTCAAAAGCATTTTTAATTATATAAGCGTATGAATCCGAATTATTCATCAAAGTTGTAAACTTTTCAATAATATTATTTTTTTCAACCGGAATTTCATTTGCAAGTTTTAAAATATTTTCTTCTTCAATTTTTCCAATGTGCTTATAATATACAAATAGTAAAGGTATGATCGTATTGATCAACAATAGATTTACAAATTGATTTGTAAGTTTTTTTGATCGTTTAACCGATTTGGAAGTAAAACTATAGTGTTGATGCCAAAAGGGAGAAGTATCAATTTCAAATAGTTTATAATAATCCTCTAACCTTTCAAGATTTAAAATTTTTGAAAATAAATTATGATAAGAAAAATATAATGTAGAGAATTGTGCGAGTCGAATTGTTGGAAAATTATTTGGACGAAGTCTAAAAAATTGAAATTGACCGTTAAAAAGTGGTTCTAAATTGTATTTTGATCTTAAATAATTATATTCACATTGCAATTTATTATAATAAATGCCGTCGTTTCTATCGTTTAAAAATCCGGCCTGACCAAAAAGCAATGCCTCCAAATTTATTATAGAACTTTGTTCTTTTCTAATAATTTTAAAATCAATGGAAATAGCTAAATTCAAAAAGGCTTCCCCATTAACTTTAAGTCCAAAATTTTTTGCAAGTAATTGAAATAGAACAGCTTCCCAATCATTGGTTGCTTGTTTCAATAATTTATTTATTCGTTCCGATTTTTGCTTTAAACGTTCAATATACAGAACTTCAAGCCAATTGTTCAAAATAAATTTATCCGTGTCAGCAATAAAATTCTCACAATTGATCCATTTGCTTTTTTGATAAAATAAAGTTTGATAATGATAAACTACTTCTTTTGAAACAAAACCTTTTAATTCGAGAGTAGGTATTGGTAGATTATTTTTATGATATACTTCTATATCCTTATTCCATACCACATGCAAAATAACATTGTCATAATTCTCATCTTTTTCATGATGATGCAAATACCAATCCGAAGCATTCACATGAATTTCAATATTACCAGCCCATAGTTGTTTACCAATTTTAACCTTAGCATTAAAAAAGTCGGGGCCCGAATTTAAATTATGTTCACCCGAACGCAAAATTTGAAGATTTTCATTTTTTGTTGTTTGCAATTCATTAACAGAAAACACCTTATATTTCCATAAATAATGAAGAAAATTTTCCTGAATCAAAATCACGTTTATTATTTGTGATTGTAATTTAAAAAAGTAAACAAGTTTTTTGCTATTTGTGATTAACCGGGTTCGAAATATCTTTTGAAAAATTAATCCAGCAGGTTATTAATTTGTGCATATTGTAATAACATAATGGTTTTAGCATCTTTAATTTCACCAGATATGACCATTTTTAATGCTTTTTCAAAATCAATTTCTAAAATTTCAATATCTTCATGCTCATCTATTAATCCACCTCCATCACTTACCTTCATTTTTTCATCATATTCTGCAATAAAAAAATGAATAATTTCAGTAACAGCACCTGGCGACATGTATGATTCAAATACTTTTTTAACTTTTTTAATTCGATACCCTGTTTCTTCTTCCGTTTCCTTGATAATACAGGTCAACGGGTCATCTCCGTCTAATACTCCGGCACAAGTTTCGATCATCATTCCAGAGTTATTACCATTTACAAGAGTAGGTATGCGAAACTGACGAATTAATATAACAGATCTTTTCTTTTTATTGTATAATAAAATTGTTGCACCATTACCCCTATCATAACTCTCACGAGATTGATTTACCCATTCGCCACTTTTTAACCGGTATTCAAAAGTTATATTATTTAAAGTATACCAATTATCAGACAATATTTGGGTTTTGATATTTCTAATATAATGATCCATCAAATTGTATTATCGAACTAATTTTTTGTATTTGATTCTTTTAGGGATCAAGTCAGCCCCTAATCTATTTTTTTTATTCTCTTCATATTCTGAAAAGCTTCCTTCAAAGTAATACATTTGCGAATCTCCTTCAAATGCTAATATATGGGTGCAAACTCTATCTAAAAACCACCGGTCGTGTGAAATAATTACTGCACATCCGGCAAAATTTTCTAAGCCTTCCTCTAAGGCTCTGAGTGTATTAACATCCAAGTCATTGGTTGGCTCATCTAACAATAAAACATTTCCCTCTTCACGTAAGGTCATAGCTAAATGTAACCTATTTCTTTCTCCACCAGATAAGGTAGAAACCTTTTTGTTTTGCTCTGATCCACTAAAATTAAATCTACCCAGATAGGCACGTGAATTCACTTGTTTTCCTCCCATCATCATTAAATCTTGTTCATCCGAAAAATTTTGCCAAATAGATTTTTCAGGATCAATATTTGAATGGCTTTGATCAACATAAGCTATTTTGGCTGTTTCCCCAACTGTAAACTCACCCTTGTCAGGATTTTCTTCACCCATTATCATTCTGAATATAGTTGTTTTACCGGCTCCATTAGGCCCGATAACACCAACGATACCGTTTGGCGGTAGTTTAAAATTTAAATTCTCATACAATAATTTATCGCCAAAAGCCTTGGAAACCCCTATAGCGTCAATCACATTATTTCCCAATCTTGGTCCGTTAGGAATATAAATTTCTAGTTTTTCTTCTTTTTGCTTTTGGTCCTGACTCATCAATTTATCATAATTTGACAAACGGGCTTTTGATTTCGCATGTCGTCCTTTGGGTGCCATTTTAACCCATTCCAGTTCGCGTTGCAATGTTTTTTGTCGTTTTGAAGCTGATTTTTCTTCTTTTGCTAATCTGTCTAATTTTTGCTCAAGCCAAGATGAGTAATTCCCTTTCCAGGGAATACCTTCTCCTCTATCCAACTCTAAAATCCAACCCGCTACATTATCCAAAAAATACCTATCATGAGTAACGGCTATAACTGTTCCTTTGTATTGCGCCAAATGGTGTTCTAACCAAAGAACAGATTCGGCATCTAAATGATTAGTTGGTTCATCCAACAATAACACATCTGGTTGTTGAAGTAAAATTCTACAAAGAGCTACTCTGCGTCTTTCACCACCTGACAAATTTTTAATAGGAGTATGGCCTTCGGGAGTTCGTAAAGCATCCATTGCGATTTCCAGTTGCATATCTAATTCCCAAGCATTTATAGCATCAATTTTATCCTGTAATACGGCTTGTTGTGCCATTAATTTATCCATTTTATCAGCATCAGAATATATTTCTTCCAAGCCAAACAAATCATTTATTTTATTGTATTCATCTAATATGGCCACCGTTTCTTTAACACCTTCCTTAACTACATCAATTACGGTTTTATTATCATCCAATACAGGTTCCTGAGGTAGATAGCCAACAGTATAATTAGGAGAAAAAATAACATCCCCTTGGTAATTTTTTTCAATTCCGGAAATGATTTTCAAAAGTGTTGACTTCCCTGACCCATTTAACCCTAGAATACCAATTTTCGCACCGTAAAAAAAACTCAAGTAAATATCTTTAAGTACTTGTTTTTTATTACTTTGGTACGTTTTACTCACTCCACTCATGGAGAAGATTACTTTTTTATCATCAGACATATTTCATTTTTTTAATGAAGAACAAATATAATAAGATTTGTTTGTAAATATTTTTGAATAAAGGATAAAAAAAATCCTGCTAAAGCAGGAAATTGATTTATATTTCTAATTGATTTAAGTAAGAAATTTTCTTTTTCCAGATTTCCAATTCTCTTTTGTGATTATCAATATTATTATATACATTTTTCACCAAAGGGTTATCTGCTGATGCATTTGAAATGAAGCTTATATTATTCTCTAACTGCTTAATTTCTTTGGTAATTTCATCTACTTTTCTTTTTACAAACAATCGTTCGTTATCAATTTTTCGTTCATCATTTTGCTCGACACAATTATCGATGATATTTTTAAATTTTAAAAATATAGCTTCTTCTTTATCAATATTTAATTTTTTATAGGCCAAATCAAGAATCTTATTGAATTTTGAATCAATATGACGCATTTTTGCAGGTACAGAACCTAATTCTCTCCAATCTTTAATTTTTTCATTTACCAATTCTAAAGTAAATGTATCACTGTCTTGATTCAACTTTTCTTTAAATTGTTCTAAAAATTCTTTTTTCTTATTAAATACTTCTGTTTGTTCTTTATTCGCTCCATCTTGTTTTTCATGCAACCTATCAAAATAATGATTACATGCATTTTTGAATCTCTTCCATATTTTATCAGAATCACGACTTGGAACATGACCTATATTTTTCCAATCAGATTGAATTTTTTTGTAAACTTCAGTAACAGCTTCCCAATCATCACTGTCTTTTAGATTTTCGGCTTGATCTACCAAATCTATTTTTTTTTGTAAATTCTTTATTTGTTCCTTCTTTATTCCTTTGTAGAAAATATTCTTTTCTTTGTTAAATGCTCTTGTTGCATCTTTAAAAAGTTGCCAAATTTCTTCATTTTTAGATTTTGGAACACGGCCCACAGCAAAAAAATCTTCTCGTAAATTTTCTAACTTTTTAATACTATCCTGCCAAGATTTATGAGAAGTAATATTATCTGTATTAATAGCTTTTATTTTTTCAATAACGGCCAGCTTCAAATCAATATTATCATGTAACTTCTCATCTAGTTGGTCTTGAAACTCATGACGTTTTTGATGTATTTTCATAGTAGATTCACTAAATCTACTCCAAATATCTTCACGTAACTCTCTAGCAACCGGACCAATATCCTCTTTCCACATTCTATGCAATAACTGTAATTCATTGAATGCACGATTGATGTCTTTTTCTTCAACTAACTTTTCTGCTCTTTCAACTAATTTGGTTTTTTCTTCTAAATTATGTTTAAAATCTAAATCTCTAAAATCATTATTTAAATGCAATAAATCATAAAACCGTTCGACATGATGGTGATAAGTTCTCCAAACATCATTATATTTTGTATGTGGAATTTGGCCTATTTCACTCCATTTATCCTGCAGTACTCTAAAATTTTTATACATACTAGAGGCTTCTGCATTGTCAATTAAGCTTTTTAACTCTTCGATTAATTCTAATCGCTTTTCAAGATTTTCCTTTTGTTCTGTTTCAAGATCTTTATAGTATTGTTTTCGTATCCTTTTGTATTCAAAAACCAAATCATTGAATTCATTTTTAATTGGTGAATTAAAATAAAAATCTATTTCATTACTTCCTTCTTCAATGAATTTTCTTTTTTTCTCTGCTATAATTTCTTTGAATTTTTTTGTAAAATTAGATTTTATGGATTCTATTTGAAGTTTAATATTTTGATCCGCATAATGATCTAATAAATTTTTAAGATTGACTACCAAATCCTCTAATGATAATTTTGCATAATCAATTGTTGCAATTTTAATTTTTTTAGAATCTTTTTTTAAATCATCTTTCTTTTCCTCTTTAGAATCCTCATCAGTTTCATCCTTCTTTGCACCATCTTCATCGCTATTTTTTTCATTATTATTCACTTTTACATCTTCTTCATTCTCATCTATTTCAGCTTCACTATCTTTATTATCAATTTCTTTATTATTCTTGTCGTGTTTTTTCTCATTTACATTTTTATCGGATACATTTACTTCTGCTTCAACTTCAACCTTATCATCTTTTCTCCCATCTTCATCATTCTTAGACT